>ERZ1106935.16-NODE-16-length-208288-cov-8.001465_pt1 | contig 208288 bp, 207 predicted proteins | sample MGYA00403666_ERZ1106935 | MGnify/ENA primary metagenome ERZ1106935 (study PRJEB35170, sample SAMEA104062452) | human gut metagenome | biome: human gut; feature: human-associated habitat; material: faeces | place: Denmark | collected 2012-11-20 ... | reverse complement strand
TTATGTATAAAGAAATATAATTATATGAGTGCTGTGATTATCAGGCGGCTCATAGATGTGAGAGAAAGGTATTAACAGAGGTAGTGATTATGACAAAGAATGTATTGGATTATTTGTATACATCTAAAGAAAAGTTTCCATTAAAGACGGCAGTGGCTGATAATGTATCATCAATGACATATACAGAACTTGTAGATAATGCGACAACAATAGCTGTTGCACTTCTTAAGTACACAGGAGCAAGAAAGGCAGTTCCTATATATATGGATAAAAGCTGTGTTACACTTGCGGCATTTATGGGTGTAGTAATGACAGGCAATTTTTATGTGCTTTTAGAGCCAGCACATCCGGCAGAGAGAATTCACAGCATACTTGATACTCTTCAGGCGGATATTATTGTTACTAACAGAAAGAATGAGAAGAAGGCTGCAAAGCTCGAGTTTACAGGCAATATTGTATACATTGAAGACCTGCTTGAAGCACAGGTTACAGATGAGGACAGAAAGAAGCTTTCGGATATTAAGGCAAATGCTCTTGATATAGATCCATTATATGCAATATTTACATCAGGTTCTACAGGAGTACCTAAGGGAGTTGTTGTAAACCACCGTTCGGTTATAGATTTTATAGAATGTTTTACAGATATATTTGGAATAACAGACAAGGATGTAATTGGTAATCAGGCACCATTTGACTTTGATGTATCAGTTAAGGATATATATTCAAGCTTAAAATGCGGAGCAACACTCCAGATTATACCAAAGAGTATGTTCTCATTCCCGACAAGGCTCTTAGACTACCTTGATGATAACAATGTTACAACTCTTATATGGGCTGTATCAGCGTTATGTATAATAACTACACTTAAGGGCTTTGATTATAAAGTGCCAAAGGCAATTAATAAAGTTATATTCTCAGGTGAGGTAATGCCTATAAAGCACCTTAATATATGGAGAGAATATTATAAGGATGCGTTATTTGCCAACGTATATGGTCCTACAGAGATTACCTGCAATTGCACATATTATATTATAGACAGGGAATTTGCCATTGATGATGTCCTTCCAATGGGCAAGGCATTTCCTAATGAGAGAGTATTCTTATTAGATGAGAATGATAAACTTATTAAGAACAGTGAAGCTGATAAGACAGGCGAGATATGTGTATCAGGAACAGCGGTTACAATGGGTTACTTTAACAATAAAGAAAAGACAGACAGTGCATTTGTCCAGAACCCGCTTAATGGCAGTTATAATGAAATTATATATAGAACTGGTGATTTGGGATATTATAATGATAATAAGGAAATGTGTTTCTCGTCAAGAAAGGACTTCCAGATAAAGCACAATGGACACAGAATTGAATTAGGAGAGCTTGATATGGCTATTAATTCAATGGATAACATACAGAGAGCCTGCTGTATATACCAGCAGGAGGAGAATAAGATATACGCTTTTTATGAGGGGGAGCAGGATAATAAGTCACTCACTCATTATCTTTTATCCAAACTTCCTAAATTTATGATTCCGGAGGTTATGATTAACGTAAAGTCAATGCCTCTTACTAAAAATGGAAAGATAGACAGAAAAGCTTTAATGGAGGAATATAATGCTTAGTACAGAAAAAATTATTGAGATAGCGGACCAACATTCAACACCATTATATATATTAGATAAAGAAGCACTTGAAAATAGAATTAATGAGATAAAGGCTATATTAGGAGAAGGGGTTACACTCTGCTATGCTATGAAAGCTAATCCATTTTTTGTAGATGCATTTAAACATCTTAATACTAAGTATGAGGTGTGTTCACCGGGAGAATTTGCAATATGCGAGCGAGAGAAGGTCAATATGAAGGATATTGTATTATCCGGTGTTAATAAGGAGAAAGCTGATATATGCCACGTTTTAAACGATTGCGGCGGAGTTGGTGTTTATACAGTAGAGTCAAAGGAACAGTATAGCCTTTTATCAGAATGTGCAAGGGAAGCTGAAGTTACAATAGATGTGCTTTTAAGAGTAACAAGCGGCAACCAGTTCGGACTTGATGAGGAAGATATTAAGGATATTGTTAAGAACAGGGAGAAATATCCAGAACTTAATATTCGTGGTGTACAGTGTTATACAGGTACACAGAAGAAAAAATTCGATATTATAAAGTCAGAAATAGAGTGGCTTGACGGACTTTGCGACAGCCTTTATGCAGATTATGGCTTTAAAGCAGAAGAATTAGAGTATGGTCCGGGACTTCCGGTATCATATTTTGGCGATGCGGCATATGATAATAAGTATGATATGTTAAAGGAGCTTGCAGCTTTACTTGAAAATTACAAGGCAAAGTACAGCATAACACTTGAAATGGGCAGATATCTTGTAGCTGAGTGTGGTATATATGTAACAGGAATTGCCGATATTAAGAAGAACAAGGGACAGCAGTATGTAATAGTTGATGGCGGCATTAACCATGTTAATTATTATGGACAGGCTATGGCTATGAAGATACCGGCATATTCATATGTAAAAGCAGATGGAACAGTAGTTAAGGATAGAAATGTAATGTCAAAGCTTAACGGAACAGATGATGAGAAATGGACAATATGCGGTTCACTCTGTACAGTTGCAGATCTCATTGTTAAGAATCTTCCAATTGGCACACCGGAATGTAATGACAAGATAATATTTTACAATATCGGAGCATATTCAATAACAGAGGGTATATATCTTTTCTTAAGCAGGAAGATGCCTGTTATAACAGCCTGCAATAAAGACGGAAGCGTGGAAGTGTACAGAGATGTAATATGTTCAGACAGAATTAATTCAAGACAGAATTTATTGAGTTAAATTTACTGGATTAAATATGGCTGATACGAAATAATCTGTATGGGATATTGCAGCTTATACAATATATGATAATAATTTATATAAAATATGCTTGACTTAATATATACATATGTTATATTTTGTATCTGATAGGATTCCTGTTTTTAGTGAGGGCAGAGTGCTTAATTGTAGCTGCCTTATATTATAATGGAATTATTTTAGATGGTGGAAGTTAACAATTTAACTATTCATGACGATATTTTTATTAAGAAAGGCTAGGTTTTTTATAATGGATCAGTTATTGGATATTTTGACAGAGGTTAATTCAGATGTGGATTACGAAACATGCGATACACTCGTAGATGATGGAATTTTAGATTCTTTTGATATTGTATCAATTGTAGGTGAATTAAATGACACATTTGATATCAATATTACTCCTGTTGATATTGTACCTGAGAATTTTAATTCAGCAGAAGCTATGTGGGATATGATTCAGCGTCTTTCTGAGTAATTAACATAATATATGGCTGTTCTTAGAGCGTGGTACGTTTAAGGATAGTCATTAATAAGTTAATTGACGTTAGTATGTATGTAAGGCACGGAGGCCGAAGTCAGCAGACAAGGAGGAATGGTTATGGCAACAATTTCAGCTTATACTTCCAGTTCAATTTCAACATTGTTTTCTGGTCTTAATTCAAGCAGCAGTAACAACAGCTTTGGAATTGGAAGTCTTGATCTTAGTACTTACAATTCAATTAAGACAGGTGCTTACAAGCAGTTATTAAAGTCTTATTATGCTAAGAATCCTGTTTCATCAAACAGCAGTTCATCTAAGACAGATAACAGCAGTGCAACAACAATTTCATCACAGAAGATTAATGCGACTAAGACTAAGGATGCTTCAAAGGCAGTTGTTAATGATGCAACTGATTTAAGAAAGACATCTTTATGGCAGAAGAAGTCTGTTACTAATGAAGATGGAACAACAGAGAATAAGTATGACGCAGATGCAATCTATAAGGCTGTATCAGCATTTGTCAAAGATTATAATTCTATGATTGATGCGACAGGTGACTCTTCTGATACAAGTGTATTAAGAACAGCATCTAATATGGTTAATACAACCAAAGCTAATTCCAAGGTATTAAAGGAACTTGGAATAAGCGTTGACAGCAATAACAAGCTCGTTATTGACAAAGACACATTTATGGCAGCGGATATGTCAGTTGCTAAGTCGGCATTTGCTGGTGCAGGCTCATTTGGACAGTCTGTTGCTAACAGTGCAGCATCTATATACAGTAGTTCGGCTACTACATTAGCTAAGTTACAGACACAGAACCTTTATGGCTCTGATGGCAGCTACAGCTATGTTTCAGCTTCTGTATATAATCAGTTTACTTAAAAGAGAGGTTAAATATAATGGCATTATTAGATACATGGAGAAATCTTGCTTACCAGACAGAGATGGATAATAAGACAGCTAACGAATTCTGGGGAAGCTATTTTACACAGGAAAAGGCTATATATGAGCAGATTCTTGCAGATCCGGATACAGTAGTTAAAGGAACTGTTAAAGAACTTGCTGATAAGTATGGAGTGGAAGTGCTTCTTATGACAGGATTTCTTGATGGAATCAATGACAGTCTTAAAACTCCTAATCCAATTGAGACAATGGAAGAGGATACAGAAGTAAGTCTTGATTATGACAAAGAAAAACTTTACTACAATATGGTTGCTTGTAAGGCAGATTGGTTATATGAGCTTCCACAGTGGGATAACCTTCTTGATGAAGCTACAAGAAAAGATTTATACAAGAAGCAGAAGTTATCAGGAACTATCGTTAAGGGTAAGAAGATTGGACGTAATGATCCATGTCCTTGCGGAAGCGGTAAGAAGTACAAACAGTGCTGTGGAAAGAACGCTTAATTGGTAATAAACAGTTTGTTGGTTAACCTGCAGGTAGTCTTAAGACTACCCGCAGGTCTTTTGAATTTATGCGAATTGGAGATAATATGGAAGCATATACAGGATTTGCCTATGTCTATGATGAGTATATGGACAATATACCATATGACGAATGGGAAGAGTATTTAGTAGAATTATTAAAAGAGAATGGTATAGACAAAGATAATACAGTTATAGACCTTGGCTGTGGCACAGGCACAGTGACAAGAATGTTGGATAAAGAGGGGTATAACTGCATAGGAATAGATTTATCTGAGGATATGCTTTCTATAGCAAGTGACAGGACATATGACAGCGGACAGCAGATAATATACAGTTGTCAGGATATGAGGGATTTCGAAGTTCCATATGAGACAGATGCATTTATAAGTATTGGTGACTCAATGAATTATATAACAGCTAATGATGATTTGTGTGATGTGTTTAAATGTGTAAAGAAAGGCCTGAAACAGGGAGGAGTATTTATATTTGATTTAAAGACAATACATTTTTTTAAGGATATATTAGCTGATAATACATATGCTGAGAATAGGGAAGATTCAGCGTTTATATGGGACAATTATTATGATGAGGAAAGCTCTAACAATGAGTATGAGCTTGCCGTATTCGTAAGAAATGAAGATGGAACGTTTGATAGATTTGAGGAAGAACACTACCAGCATGGTTTTACTTTGGGAGAAGTAGCTGATGCTGTAAAAAAAGCGGGACTTAAAATCAGGAATGTATATGATGCATTTTCACATAATGCACCTGATGATAATTCCGAAAGGCTGTATTATATAATAGAAAAATAACTGCGTGCCATTATGCACGCATATAAGCAATAAAGTATTATATAACAAAAGTAATAATGAGTTATGTAATACGCAGATAGTGAATCGTGCACTGAAATATGCACAGGAAAGAGGAATGTTATGAAAGACTATATAGTAAGAGCAACAGCCGCTAATGGACAGGTAAGAGCATTTGCGGCTACTACAAGAGGTGTTGTTGAAACAGCAAGAAAAGATCATAATACAAGCCCTATAGCAACTGTAGCACTTGGAAGACTTCTTACAGGTGCAGCTATGATGGGAATAATGATGAAGAATGATTCAGATATACTCACTGTCCAGATTAAGGGAAATGGACCAATTGGTGCGATGACAGTAACAGCAGAGCCTAATGGACATGTAAAGGGCTTCGTTGCCAATCCGGAGGTTATGCTTCCATTAAAGAATGGACATATGGATATAGCCGGTGCAGTTGGTATCGGTGTTTTAAGTGTAATTAAGGATATTGGCTTAAGAGAGCCTTATGTTGGAGATACTATTCTTATAACAAGTGAGATAGCTGATGACCTGACATACTATTTTGCAACAAGTGAGCAGGTTCCATCATCAGTAGGACTTGGTGTTCTTATGAATAAGGACAACACAGTAAGGGAAGCTGGCGGATTTATTATACAGCTTATGCCTAATGCAACAGATGAGTTTATAGACAAGCTTGAAAAGAGAATTAAAGAGATTAAGTCAGTTACTAATATGCTTGATGAGGGCATGACACCGGAGGATATATTAGAGCATATATTAGGAGATATGGATTTACAGATACTTGATACAGTTCCTACAGAATTCTACTGCAACTGCTCTAAGGAAAGAGTAAGTGCGGCTGTAATAAGTGTTGGTAAAGAGGAGCTTCAGAAGATGATAGATGAGGGCGAACCAATAGAGGTAAACTGCCATTTCTGTAACAGCCACTACAAATTCAGCGTTGATGAGTTAAAGGATATGCTTATTAAAGCAAGATAATGAATATAAATCAGCTATTTCTTGAATTTATTATATAATTGCTGTATTATTAATTTAATATGGATTGATTAAGCAGGAACTGTTTAGGAGGAACTTACTAATGGATAACGAGACTGTTTCAAAGAATTTTATTGAACAGATTATTGATAAGGATATTGAGGAGGGACATTGCCAGAAGGTAGTCACAAGATTCCCACCAGAACCTAATGGATATCTTCATATAGGACATGCCAAATCAATATTACTTAATTATGGACTTGCCAAGGAATATAATGGTCAGTTTAATATGAGATTTGATGATACTAACCCAACAAAGGAAAAGGTTGAGTTCGTAGACTCTATTAAGAAGGATGTTGAATGGCTTGGTGCTAAATGGAATGGAGATGTTCTTTTTGCATCTAATTATTTTCCACAGATGTATGAAGCTGCTATCAGACTTATCAAGAAGGGAAAGGCTTATGTAGATGACCTTTCAGCAGAGGAGATAAGACAGTATAGAGGAACACTTACAGAGTCAGGCAAGGAAAGTCCTTACAGAGAGCGTTCTGTAGAGGAAAATCTCAAGCTTTTTGAAGAGATGAAGGAAGGTAAGTATGCAGACGGAGAGAAAGTATTAAGAGCTAAGATTGATATGGCTTCTCCTAATATCAATATGAGAGATCCTATTATATACAGGGTTGCTCATATGACACACCACAGAACAGGTGATGAGTGGTGCATATATCCTATGTATGACTTTGCACATCCTATTGAGGATGCTGTTGAGGGAATAACACACTCTATCTGTACACTTGAGTTTGAAGACCACAGACCATTATATGACTGGGTTATTATTGAGACAGGATATAAGACATCACCAGAGGAAAATCCTAAGCAGATTGAGTTTGCCAAGTTATATCTTACTAATGTAGTAACAGGTAAAAGATATATTAAGAAGCTTGTAGAGGATGGTGTTGTAGACGGCTGGGACGACCCAAGGCTTGTATCTATAGCTGCTTTAAGAAGAAGAGGTTTTACACCAGAATCTATAAAGATGTTCGTGGACCTTGTAGGTGTTACTAAGGCACAGGGTTCAGTTGAATATCCTATGCTTGAATACTGCATAAGAGAAGACTTAAAGCTTAAGGTTAAGAGAATGATGGCTATTCTTGATCCTGTTAAACTTGTTATTGACAACTATCCAGAAGATCAGGTTGAATATATGGACGTTGCCAATAATCAGGAAAATCCAGAAATGGGAACAAGAAAAGTACCATTTACTAAAGAATTATACATTGAAAGGGAAGATTTTATGGAAGAACCTCCAAAGAAGTATTTCAGAATGTTCCCAGGCAATGAAGTAAGACTTATGAATGCTTATTATGTAACATGCACAGGCGTTGATAAAGACGAGAATGGCAATATTAATTGTATTCATTGTACTTACGATCCAGAGACAAAGGGCGGCAATTTTGCTGGAAGAAAAGTTAAAGGAACTATACACTGGGTATCAGCATCAAGGGGAATAAATGCTGAGGTAAGATTGTATGATAATATTGTAGACGAAGAAAAGGGGGTATACAATGAAGATGGTTCTATGAACATTAATCCTAATTCACTTACAATTCTTAAGAACTGTGTATTAGAGCCAGAGCTTGCTAATGCCAGGCCAGAGGACAGATTCCAGTTTGTAAGAAATGGATATTTCTGCGTTGACAACAAGGATTCAAAGGGGAATGTATTGGTGTTCAATAGAATAGTTTCATTGAAAAGCTCATTTAAACTTCAGAAGTAATTAATGCCATTATAATGGCAGTATGGGTAATGATATGGAAATCAAAGATGAAAAGTCTTATATATTTGATAAGACGATGAAATGCAATGTATGTAACAAAGAGTTTACTACTAAGCAGGTAAGAACTGGCAAAGCCAGATATACAGGAACTAACGACATACTTAAGCCATTGTATACAGGAATAGATAGTACGAAGTATGATATTATTATGTGTCCTCATTGTGGCTATGCGGCAGTTCCGAGAACTTATGGAAAGCTGACACCTAAACAGAGGCAGCTAATCAGAGATAATATTGAAGGTAAATTCAAGGTTACATGGAAGGAAGAGGACAGCTATTCTTATGATGTAGCGATAAGACGTTGTAAAATGGCACTTCTTACGGAGATGATAACAGGTACTAAGATAAGTGAAAGTGCGTATCTTTGTTTAAGATTAGCGTGGCTTTATGATGGCAGGATTGAAGAACTTAGAAGCCAGAATGCCAGTGAAGAAATAATTAACCAACACCTGAAATCCCAGCAGGAGTATATTCAGGATGCCTATAAAGGATTTAAGGAGGCAGTTCAGACACAATACCCTCCTATATGTGGTATGGATGAGAATACAATTAATTATCTGCTCGCCAGCCTTGGCATAAAATGCAAAGATTATGGTACAGCAAAGCAGTTTGCCTCATCAATAGTAACATCCAGGTCTGCACAGGCAGGTCTTAAGGAGAAGGCAAGGGGATTGTTAGGACAGATTAAAGCAAATGAATAGAATTAAGACAGTGTTTCAAAAGCTATGGTCATATGAGACATTTCATATATTCATGTATTCAATTGCACTAAATGCAGTGATTGAATGTCTTAATAACAGAGGATTAACAGGACTTTTGAAGATATTCACAAGTCCTGTTATCTTTCTTATGAACACCTTGATAATAATGACTACATTATCAATAGGGTTGTTCTTTAAGAGAAGAATATTTGTATATGTGCTTATGGCTGTATTGTGGATTATTTTAGCATTTATTAACTTTGTAGTGTTGTATTCACGAAAGACACCATTTACAGCAATGGATATATATCTTATAAGTGATGCCATAAAGGTCATACCGCTGTATATTAATGTATTCCAGATGATACTTATAGTAGTCGGGATAATCGCAGTTATATCAGGGCTTGTAATGTTGTTTAAAAGAACAAAGGTGTATACACAGGAACTGCCATTATATAAGCAGTTATTACATTCAGGCTTTAAGTTTGCAGTGATATTCCTGCTTACATATGCGGTTGCGGCAAGCCTTATAATTAATGGATATGTACAGACACATTTTGGCAATCTTGCACAGGCATATAAGCAGTATGGATTTGTGTATTGCTTTACAAGCAGTATTAAAGACCGTGGAATAAGCAAGTCCAAGGAATATTCAGAAGAATATATTGATGGAATAAAAGATGAGCTTGATGAAAATGTACCTGACGCATCAGAGACTTCACCTAATATAATATTTGTACAGCTTGAATCATTTTTTGACCCTAAGCTTGTAAAGGGTGTTACATTTTCAAGTAATCCAACACCTAATCTTGACAGGATAATGAAAGAATATTCGTCAGGATATCTGTCAGTGCCTTGCTTTGGTGCAGGTACGGCTAATACTGAATTTGAGGTTCAGACAGGCGTTAACCTTGATGATTTTGGACCAGGTGAATATCCTTACAGGACAGTTATGCAGTCAAAGACGTGTGAGTCAGCCGCTTATGATTTAAGAAAGCTTGGCTATTCAACACACGCAATCCATAATAATGATGCAACATTTTATGACAGATATAAGGTATTCTCACATCTTGGATATGATACTTTTACATCTATTGAATATATGGATAGTGATTATCAGAAGACGCCACTTGGCTGGGCTAAGGATAAAATGCTTACAGCACAGATAAAGAAGGCTCTTGACTCAACAGAAGGAGCAGATTATATATTTACTATATCAGTTCAGGGACATGGAGATTATCCAACGACAATGCCAGAGGGCTTTATTCCAGGAATAACAGTTTCAGGATTTTTTGATGAAGAGGAACAGGTACAGTTCGAGTATTATGTTAACCAGATTCACGAGATGGATACATTTATAGGTGAACTTACTAATATGTTATCCAGAAGAAATGAAGAAACCGTACTTGTTATGTATGGCGATCATCTTCCAACATTTAATTTCACTAATGATACTATGGAGAATGGTGATATATACCAGACAGAGTATTTTATATGGTCTAATTATGGTTTAGAGAAGAAAGATATTGATCTTCAGGCATATCAGCTATCAGCTGCAGTGTTTGACAGGCTTGGAATATCAGAAGGTTATATTATGAAGTTCCATCAGGCAAAGCATAATGATGCTGATTACCTTAAGAAGTTAAAGGTACTTGAATACGATATATTGTATGGTGATAAACAGATATATGACGGAAAAGTTCCTTATGTAGCCACAGATTTAAAAATGGGAATTGACGATATTACAATAGATGAAGTGTATGATTATAAGGATTATGTATGTATAAGCGGTAAGAATTTCAATGATTTCAGCACTGTATACATTAATAATAAAGAGCAGGAAAATGCAGAGCTTATAAGTAGTACAATGATAAGAGTACCTAAACGCAGTATCAAATCAGGAGATGAAATAGCAATAGCCCAGAGAGGCAATGATAAGATAGAGCTTGGAAGAACCACATATATTGTGCCAAATTAATTAGAATTATAATAAATAAATTGACACTAACAATTGAAAATGTTAATATGAAAAAGGTGTAATCACCACATATTAAATTTGGAGGTACTTGAAATGAAAGGTACAGTAAAGTGGTTCAATAACCAGAAGGGTTACGGCTTTATAAGTGATGAGTCTGGAAAGGATGTTTTTGTTCATTATTCAGGACTTAATATGGAAGGTTTCAAGTCTTTAGAGGAGGGTGCTGCTGTTGAGTTTGATGTAACAGAAGGTGCTAAGGGTCCTCAGGCTGTCAACGTAACAAAATTATAATCCGAATGGTTTGCAGTGTGCCTTTTCCTGATTTATATATAGATTTTTGAAAAGATATATTGTTATACAATTAAGATTATTAAAGAGCAGTCGCTTCTGGGTGGCTGCTCTTTTGTATATATTGGAGATGATTATTATAATTTTTTTTTATATATAGTTAATTGTATAAGAAGTGCATTGTATGTTAGAATTAATAACAGATAAATATTACGGAGGAATTATTGTGGAAGAATATGGTATCAGTTTAGAAAATGGAATACCTGCAGGAGCAGAGAATATGCTGTCAGCAGGCGGAATTCTTTTATTATCGGCATTTATAGTGCTTACTATAGTTGTCATTAAAAGGTGGAATGGACGTTTTGTTAATGTGCTGGCTGGTGCATTTGCATACTCAATATTTGTATTTATATGCTGTAACCTGATTATGTCAGCACTTGCACTTATTCCATCAATAGATGAAGCATTTACTAATAACAGTACAGCATATACAGTTGTATATTCAATTCTTGCGGCTGTTGCAATGACATTTGCAAGATATGTATTGTGCAGGTTTATGAATGGGAGATTTGAAAGAAAAGGCGATATATATTTATCAGGTATAGGTCTTGCTTTAGGTGATGGAGTTCTATATGGACTTACAGTCATATCTACAATGTCAATAGCCACAGCTATTAACAATGAGGGGATTGATGCAATGATGGCAGGACTTACACAGAATGATACAGAAACATTTTACCAGACACTTGGTAATCTTGTTAATGCACCATCATATTTGTGGTTATTAATGGGAATAGCCTTCACACTTGATGTTATTCTTTCTATAGCACTCAGTGCTGCTATACAGGCATATGTTAAGGGTGTGGCTTCTTATATGACAGGCTGTTATGTTGCAATAATACAGTTTGCAAGTTATATATCATTCCAGATATTTGATTACAGTTCGCCAGTATCAATAATGGTCTGCTTTGTTATTAAGATGGTTATAGATATTGCGGCAATAGCATATGTGTTCAAGGTTGTTGTCAGGGAGATGAATTACGCTAATGACTGATATAGTAACTGGTTTAACAACAGAAGAGGTAAATAAATTAAAAGAGCAGGGTTTAGATAATATTCCTGTAGGCAATCAGTCTAAGACAATAGGACAGATAATCGCAGGAAATGTATTTACATATTTTAACTTTGTATTTGCGGTATTTGCAGCACTTTTAATTCTTGTAAGGTCATATATTAATATGACCTTTTTGCCTATTATATTGCTTAATACTATACTTGGTATAGTACAGGAAATAAAAGCCAAGATAGTATTAGACAGGCTTACTGTTGTTAATGCCCCTAGAACTAAGGTTATAAGGGACAGTGCTGTATCAGAGGTTGATTCAGTTACACTTGTTAAAGGCGATGTATGTATATTCACAGCAGGCAACCAGCTCAGTGCCGATGCCATACTTGCAGAGGGCTGTGTCAGAGTTAATGAGGCAATGGTAACAGGTGAATCTGACGAAGTTATTAAAAATAAAGGAGACATATTATTATCAGGAAGTTATATTGTATCAGGAGAATGTAAGGCAGTTCTTACGCAAGTAGGCCATAAGGCGTATGCGGCAAGACTGGCATTGGAAGCCAAGGCAGGGCGTAAGAAAAAAAAGACCGATATGATGAAATCTTTGGATAATCTTGTCAAAATAATTGGAGTTGTAATAGTTCCACTTGGAATTATTATGTATGTGCAGAGCCATTTCTTTCTTGGGCATACTATAAAGAATAGTGTTGTATCTATGGTTGCCTCACTGGTAGGAATGATTCCGGAAGGTCTGTATCTGCTTGCCAGCGTGGCTTTAGTAGTCAGTGTCAAGAAGCTAGCCAGGAGCAATGTATTAGTACATGAGATGAATTGTGTGGAGACACTTGCAAGGGTTAATGTGTTGTGCGTTGATAAGACAGGTACAATTACAAGACCGGATATGTCTGTAAGTGATGTTGTATTTTTAAAGGACAATGTAGGAAAGCTTATTGCAGGAGTTGCCGGCAATATGGATGATGATAATGAAACGATGAAAGCGATAAAGAATTATTACCATATTACGGGCAGGGATAATAGTGCAGAGAGAGTATACTCATTTTCTTCACAGAACAAATACAGCGGAGCAGTATTAGATGGCAGATGTTATATATTCGGTGCACCTGAATATGTACTGCTTGATACATATGCAGAATATGAGGATATATTTGAAAGATATTCAGGACACGGAGAAAGAATACTTGTATTTGGCGAGTGTGTGGGTGACCCTTGCGGTAATATTATAGAAGAAGCGGTTAATCCTTATGCTTTTATAATATTGGAGAATGAGATAAGGGATACAGCCAAAGAAACATTTGGATACTTTGCTTCGCAAGGTGTGGATATAGTTGTTATATCCGGAGATAATCCGGTCACAGCTTCAAAGGTGGCTGTGAGGGCAGGAATTAACAATGCAGAGAATTATATAGATGCAACGACACTTAAGAGCAGACAGGATATAAGGGAAGCAATAACTAAGTATACTGTATTCGGAAGAGTTGTTCCAAGCCAGAAGAAGGAGATTATAGAAGCCTATAAAGAAAGCGGCAAGGTTGTAGCTATGACAGGAGATGGAGTTAATGATGTGCTAGCGTTAAAATGTGCTGACTGTAGTGTGGCTATGGCATCGGGAAGCGAGGCAGCAAGCAATGCGGCACAGGTAGTTCTTTTAGACTCAGATTTTTCCAAAATGCCTCAGGTTGTGCTTGAGGGCAGGCGTGTGGTTAATAATATACAGAGGTCAGCTTCTCTGTTTCTTGTTAAAAATATATTCTCGATATTAACGACAATATTTACACTTATAGCGGCTAACCTTTATCCGCTTTATCCAACTCAATTGTCACTGCTTGGAGCATTTACAATTGGAACACCGGCATTCTTTCTGGCATTACAGCCTAATAAGAATATAATACGTGGGGATTTCCTTACGAATGTCATTATAAAGGCACTGCCCGCAGGAATAACTGATTTTATTATGTTGGCGGTGATATCGATACATGGTGCAGTTATTGGAATGAGCAATGAGCAGATATCAACAGTTGCAATAATAGTACTTCTTATAATCGGAATGATGTCACTTATAAGAATATGCAGGCCATTTGACTGGCTGAGGGCATTGGTATGTATTGCGATGGGGGTTGGAATTGCAATATGTCTATTATTCTTTAAGAAGATATTTGCAATCGCAGCTATCAATATGGTAATGCTTAATATGATTATTGTGTATGCAGTTGTTGCAGTTGGACTGTTTGTACTGATGTGCAGGATTGTAGGCACAGTAATAGAATATATTGAAGGTCATAGCAGAAGATTTAGAAAGCTTCTTAAGGGGTAGCTGCAAGATTTATAAAGATTGGTGGAGCTCTTGGTTGTATCGGATTGAATATATAAAATGTATATAATATGCAAAGATATATAATATGCAAAAGATATACAATGTATAAAATGTATGGATTATGCCGCTGTGGCTGGATTATAATCCATACATTTTTAATTTTAAAAGGCAGATTTATTTTCCGGCCGCCTTTTTAGAATAGTCAGTTGTTACAAGCTTTTCATAAGGCACATCACTGCCAAGCTCGCCAGACTGCTTTAATATGTCTTTAAGAAGCTCAAAGCTTTTCTTTTCAAAGATAGTGTCGCCCTTCCATGTATCCTGCGTCTTGTAACGGTCAACAATGGTTGTTATAGTATCAAGGTCGGTTTCAGGAAACTGTGGAGCGATAACTTCTGCGATTTCACTGCTGGTGTGGGAATTGACGTAGTCAAGGCCTTTCTGGATAGCGTTAGTAAAGCCTTGGATTACATCAGGGTGTTTTTCAATAAAGCTTTTGTTAGCACAGTAGGCAGTATAAGGAACATATCCGCTGTCAGTACCAAGAGAAGCTACTACATAGCCTTCCTTCTGCTGTTCAAGGAGCGTTGCAGAAGGCTCAAATTCTACAGTGTAATCAGCTATTCCTGATGTGAAAGCGGCTGCTGTAGAACCAAAGTCAACATTTTGAAGTATTGTAAGGTCATCTACAGGAGATATTCCATTTTTCTTAAGGATATATTCGAAAAGCATCTGAGGCATACCGCCGGCTCTGCCACCAAGAACTGTCCTGCCTTTAAGATTATCCCATTTAAAATCAGTTTCATTATCGCGGGATACAAGAAAATTGCCTGCACGTTGGGTAAGCTGGGCGAAGTTGACAGCGTAGTCAGTAGAACCTTCCTGATATACATATATAGAACTTTCTGAACCCATAAAACCGATATCAGCTTCTTTTGATACAAGAGCGGTCATTACCTTATCAGCACCAAAGCCTGTGACAAGATTAAGGTCAATGCTCTCATCTTCAAAATATCCAAGCTCAATAGATACATATTGTGGTGCGTAGAATATAGAATGGGCAACCTCGCTGAGTGTAATCTTAACTGTAGAATTATCGGTATCTTTTCTGCACGCAAATGCACTCATTATCATCATTACACATAATAGCATAGCAATGACACGTTTGATTGTCTTCAATAAAATCCTCCATTCTAAATGTATAAAACACATTTTTATCTGTTCAATAATTATATTATTCAGATGAATTAATATATGTGATTAAATCTGTGAAAAATGTTAAAAAAGCTAATTATTTAGTTGGCTAAATATATTAAATATGTTAAAATAAACTATAAAAAGTAGCAATGAATGGAGGTCGTTTTGTTATGTTTGGAAAAAATAGAACAGCACAAGACACATTAGGCAATGACAGAGAATTATTATTGCAGGCTATGGATAAGATAATAGCCGGCGATTTCAGTGAGGTCTCTGCTGAAGGTTTTAGAGATCCTATATATGCAGAAAAGCTTAACCAGATGATTGGTGCATATAAGAAAGCTAATAATAATTATATTATGAGACTTAATGAGGCAATGCAGTCTATAGGAGATAATTCATATGTTAAGAATATGCTTGATCAGGTGTATACACAACAGCAGTCTATAACAGATATGAATTCTTCAAGCCAGATACTTAAGGAGTCAATTGGTAATATTTCAGACGCAATGGGTGAGATTCGTGATAATACCCACGATATGTTACAGGTGTCACAGAGTAGTGCTGCTAATATGAACGACAGTATAACAGTCGTTAATGAATCATCACAGAAGATAGCAGATATTAATAACCAGGTTAATGCATTCCACGAGAAGATTAATAAGATCGGCGAGATTGTTGATATCGTTAAGAAGGTAGCAAGCCAGAGTAATCTTCTTGCACTTAATGCTTCAATTGAGGCTGCAAGAGCAGGTGAAGCAGGAAAGGGCTTTGCAGTAGTTGCTGATCAGGTAAGACAACTTTCAAGCAATACATCTGAGTCGGCAGAAGATATTGTTAAATATGTCAATGAACTTAAGCAGGATATTGAAGTGCTTGCTAATTCAATGAATGAGACAACGGTCAAGTTATCAGAAGGTAATGAAAAGGTAGAGATATCATTAAGAGATATTGAGCGAATGAATGAACAGATGGTAGCAATCAATGCTTCTGTAGAAAGCATTTTCAATGACATTGACAGACAGTCAGAGACAACAACAGAATTTACTAATCAGGTACAGACAATAGCAGATTCTTACGGAATGCTGACTAAGGAATGTACAGAGACTGGTACCCATATATTCAAGATAGGAAGATACATAGATACCTGCCGAAGCGATATGTTCAGGGAAGCTGGTAAAGTAACAACTCAGGATATGTTAAAAATATTCGAGGTTGACCACTTTATCGTTATGTGGAGAGTGTATAACAATGTCGCAGATTTCGAGAGATTAAAGATAACACAGCTTAACAATCAAGACAGTTGTAAGCTTGGTAAGTGGATGCATGCACAGACAGATCCTAAGATTACAGGAAGTCAGGAATTCAAGAAGCTTGATTCTGCACACAGACTTGTTCACAAGTATGCTTGTGATTCTTGGATGGCTAAGGATAAGGGAGATGCTGCTGCAGCTATTGCGGCATTTGAAAAGTGCCGTGAAGCTTATGGAGAATTCAAGAAGGCTATCGGTGAGATGAGGAGCTATATGAGAACAATTGGATATACAGATGAGACTAAGATAGTTATCTTCAGGAATTAGTTAAATATAATCACAGATTATAAGATAAGCTGGAATTTACATAGCTGTCTTTAATGCAGGATATGCCTTAAGGATATAAGCTTGTAGAATTCCAGCTTTTTTTATTTATAAAATTTAATTATTTATATACTATTTATATATGGGATTTAATTAACAAAATTTAACCACATATATAATGGATTTTAATAATAAAACTCAATCATCTATATACTGGACTTTTTAATAATAAGAGTTCATAATATAAGTTATGAATAAATAATGATATATTCGTGATTACTATGACAAGCAGGTATGCATTAAGAATGCCTGTTGTCCCTTCGCAATACAGCAATGTTGTATTAAATTGCGTAAGAATGGAGATTGTTATGAGAGAGGTATATGTAATAGGACATAAGAACCCGGATACAGATTCGGTGTGCTCAGCAATATGCTATTCCAGACTGAAAAATCTGATTACTGGAAGTGAGGATTATATTCCTAAAAGAGCAGGACATCTTAACGAAGAAACTCAGTATGTTCTTGAAAAATGTGGTGTAAAACCTCCTGCATATATTAAAGATGTTAGACCTCAGGTAAGAGATATTGATGTCAGGAAGATAAGTGGAATATCGGAAGATCTTTCAGTAAGAAATGCGTGGAAATTAATGAAAGAAAGAGGTGTTGAGACACTTCCTATCATTGAAGATGATAAGCTGAAAGGACTTGTTACAATCAGTGATGTTGCTAAGTCATATTTTGAAATGTATGACAGTGATATATTATCTGTTTCAGGCACAAGTCTCAGTAATATCGTGGATACCCTTAAGGGCGAAGTTATAACTGGTGATATAGATAAGCATTTTAATAAGGGGAAGATGATTATTGCTGCCGCCAATCCTGATATGATGGAAAATATGATTGAAGAGGGTGATTTTGTAATTCTTGGCAATAGATATGAGTCACAATTATGTGCTATTGAGATGGAGGCGGGATGTCTTATAATATGTGAGGGTGCAAAGGTATCAAGCACAATAACCAAGATAGCTGCACAGCATAATTGTGTTATAATATCGACAGCGTATGATACATATACAGTTGCAAGACTTATTAATCAGGCCATTCCTGTAAGTTTCTTTATGAAGCAGGAAGCACTTATTAAGTTCAAGCTAAACGATTTTATTGAAGATATACAGGATATAATGGCTAAGAAGCGTTACAGGGATTTCCCAATTGAGGACGATACAGGCAGATATGTCGGTATGATTTCAAGAAGAAATATTATTAAGACCGATAAGAAGAAGATAATTCTTGTAGACCATAATGAAAAAAATCAGGCTGTATTTGGTATTGAGGATACTGATATATTAGAGATAATAGATCATCACAGACTTGGCTGCATACAGACGATAACACCTGTATTTTTCAGAAATCAGCCGCTTGGCTGTACTGCAACAATAATATATCAGATGTACTGTGAGCATAATATAGATATTGATAAGACGACAGCCGCACTGTTATGTTCGGCAATAATATCAGATACGCTTATATTAAAATCACCAACCTGCACACACTATGATGTTGATGCCTGTCAGGTATTAGCTGATATAGCTGGTATTGATATAGAAGAATACGGCAGGGAAATGTTCAGGGCAGGAAGTAATCTTTCCGACAAATCAGAAGAAGAGATATTCTATAGGGATTACAAGAAGTTCTCAATTGGAGAGATAACTGTAGGTGTTGGACAAGTAAATTGTATGAGTCAGGAAGAGATAGAGGGGCTTATTAAGAAAGAAGCTTCTTATATCACAAGTGTTACGGATAAGTCAGATGAGATAAATATTGCATATCTTCTTCTGACAGATGTAATGAAAGAGACATCTTATGTTATGTTATCAGGTAAGAATGCTGAACAGGTGCTTATGCAGGCATTTAACCTTGATGAGATAACCAACAATTATGTAATACTTCCTGGTGTTGTTTCGCGTAAAAAGCAGTTCCTGCCAGCTATAGTTGAGGTATTACAGCAATAATGTGAAGGTGAGGATATATAGCAGTAATTAGTAATTTGCAGGTATAGTTGATGTAGATATATAGTGGTAATGCACAGGTATAGCTGATGTAAATATATAGCAGTAATTAGTAATTTGCAGGTATAGCTGATGCAGATATAATGTGGTATTGCATATGTATAACAGTATTATAAATTGGTATTGTATATATAGTAATATTACAGATTATAAAGTGTATATATGCACAGAAATGAGGAGTAACAACAATGAAGAAGTTAATGAGAAATGACCCTTGCTGGTGTGGCAGTAAAAAGCCTTATTGTGAATGCCATATGGATTTTGATAAGAAAATTGAAATGTACAGAAAGAAATTCCACAAAGTTCCGCCAAGAAGCATTATAAAGAATGAAGAACAGCTTCAGGGTATGAGAGAGAGCAGTAAGATTAATATTGCTGTACTTGATTATGTAGCTGAGAACATTAAAGTGGGTATGACAACACAGGAAATTGATGAGATGGTGTATGAAAAGACAACAGCTATGGGTGGAATTCCGGCACCTCTTAATTATGAAGGATTTCCAAAGAGTGTGTGTACATCTATTAACAATGAAGTATGTCACGGTATTCCATCATCTAATATAGTATTAGCAGATGGTGATATCGTAAATGTTGACTGCTCAACAATTCTTAATGGCTATTTTTCAGATTCTTCAAGAATGTTCTGTTTAGGAAATGTTGCACCAGAGCATAAGAAGCTTGTAGATGTTGCAAAGGAATGTGTGGAGCTTGGACTTGCACAGGTTAAGCCATGGGGACATCTGGGGGATGTTGCAGATGCAATAAGCAAGCACGCCAAGGAAAATGGATATTCAGTGGTTCGTGAAGTGGGCGGACACGGAATTGGTCTTGAATTCCACGAAACACCATTTGTCAGTTATGTTATTAAGAAGGGAACAGGTATGGTAATGGCACCCGGTATGGTATTCACTATTGAGCCAATGATTAATGCCGGTTACCCGGATGTATATGTTGATGATGACAATGGCTGGACAATATACACAGAAGATGATTCATATTCAGCACAGTGGGAAATAATGGTTCACGTTACTGATGATGGATATGAGGTTATGACATACTAATTAAGAATATATAATTATTATTTGATACAAATTATTATTGGATATAGAAGCTATCTGATGTGGAAGAATTCGTATGGTTCACACGCAGCTTGTATAGACAGGAAATATAAGGAAGATACAGGAGAGCGTACACCTGCCAGACAGCTTTATATATTAATAAAGGGGCTGCCGCACTAAGAAATGTATATATTATATAGATTGATAGTTAAGTCGGTATATCTATATAGTTATATTTTCTTATTGCGACAGCCCAATTTTATGCTATAGACTATGATTTCATATTGGCATAATTATTTCTTGATACAGTTGCAGTTTTTATCAAATTCAGGATTGTATAGATAGTAATTATTACAGTCAAGCTTGCTCTGTATTATAGATAAGGCTTCACCAAAACGTTGGAAGTGGACGATTTCACGCTCTCTTAAGAATTTAAGCGGGTCGAGAACATCGGGGTCATCTTTGGCAAGCCTTATAAGGTTATCGTAAGTTGTTCGTGCCTTTTGTTCTGCTGCCATATCTTCAACGATATCTGTTATAGAATCACCTTTTGACTGGAATTCGCACGCATTAAATGGAATACCACCTGCCGCCTGAGGCCACACTGCTGATGTATGGTCTACATAGTAGGCTTCAAAAGGAGTTCCTTTAATCTGTTCTATTGTAAGGTTTCTTGTGAGCTGGTGAACCATTGTGCTAATCATTTCAAAATGCCCCAGCTCATTAGCTCCACGCAGTTGGATATGATAGTAAATGCCCATAAACAGCGGGTTCACAGCTTTAAGAAAATCTCCAATCTGAAAGAATTCTCTATATATCTTCCTATTCCCAGCTTAGATGGCATATCGTTATAGTAGATAATCTTATCAATGCAGCTCTTTAGAAGAACATTCTTATCCGCTGCGGATATGTCAGAATCATCAAGCGAAGCCAGACAGTCTTTAAAGGTTATTATCTTATCCTCATAGTCAATTTTAACTGGAATGTTATTCTTTTCATCAGCAATCTCTTCTTTCACACTAAAAATACGCTCCTGCAGCTTAGAATTACGTTTAATATATTCTTCCTTGGTGTATATGCCATCCTCATAGGCATCTTTCTGTTTTACATCCTTGTTGTATAACTTGTTAAGCTCATCCTCAAGACTTGCTATGCGAAGTTCGTGCATGTCAATATTATTATTTTCCTGTTCCTTAAGCCTTATTTCAAAGTTGGATATTGCGTTGGCAAGAGATAGTTTAATCTTGGACAGAATGTCGTCGTATTGTGCAGACTTGGTATGGCATATAGCCTGCTGGTTGCAGAGCATAATAGCAGTTACTTTTCCAGTATGGCTTCTCTTATCAACATATTTTTTCAAAGACATACCGTGGCCACAAGTGCCGCAGAAGAGAAGACCAGCAAGAGGGTTGCGCAGTTCCTTGAACTTCTTAACCTTAGGAGTAAGACATCTTTTGTTTCTGGCTGCTTCAAAGGTAAGTTCATCAATTATTGCCTCGTGTTTGCCATCTACACATATAACATCATCACCTTTATTGCGAGGGCGTATTTTAGTTATCTGTTCATTCTCCCATTTTTTCACGACTTTGCGGCTGTTCCATACAACTTTTCCTATGTATATCGGATTATCTATCATATCACGGATAGTGGCAGCAGACCAGTTATTAGATTTAAGTGGTTTAATGTGCAGACTGTCAAGTGTTCTTGCTATGTTAGTAAACCCCATATTCTCATCAAGATAAAGATGATACATAAGTTTAATGGCTTCTGCTTCTTCTGGGATAATTTCCAGCGTGTGACATTTATCCTTACCAGTGCCTATAACAACTTTTTTATAGCCGTATGGACGGACAGAGCATATATAATTCCCTTGCTTGACAGAGGCTACACGTCCCCTGTTAAGTATCTTCTTTGTATATTCAAGATAATCATTTCCCCGGGTTAACTCCATCTCAAAAAACTTGCGGTCATATTCGTCTGATAGATTATATGTCTTAGTAGGTGTTATAACAGCGGTATTAGTGTACCTGAATGAATTAATAATCTGGCCGCAATCCTGCAAATCTCCCCTTGATAATCGCTGTGGTTCTACGATAAGGACACCGGATGTATTATCAGTTTCAAGTTCTTTGAGAAGCTGCTGCATAACAGGACGGTCCTGTATAGTCTCTCCGGAGACAACTTCTCTGTATATACGTCTCTCTGGTATAGCTTTGCCATATTCTTTAATACAATAGTCCTGCAGTATACGTTCGTGCTTTGCCAGAACTTCTTCAACAGTCTGCGCCGGATCATCAGAACGTGACTTTCTAAGATAGATAATAATGCTGTCAAAAGATACCATATTAATCATCCTCCTGTAAAATATATGCAAGTTGCACCGGTGCAACTCAAAAATGGGTACAAAAATAACACCACTTGCATAAGCGGTGCTCCAGGTGATATAATATGCTTGCTTAGGGCGATATTTATCATTGGAGCTTTATGCTTATGTAAATGTCGTTATATAAAGGCTCTTGTGTTGGTAGCACAAGGGCTTTTATTTATATTAGTTAAATGTAATTTTGATTTCTTAGATATAATAAATATATCAAGGAGGCTGGATGTGTGAGCTATACCTGGTAGGCAACAATGCTTTATTGATTATCTAGTTCATATCTAAGCCTATATATATGTTTACAAGGTAATCTACGAACAAAATAATCACGACAGGTACAAGTCGATTCGGTAGTTGTATAAGGAGTCTTTCCTGAACCTTTAAAAATAGCAGTCCTGTTATCATAATCAATTTCAACAGGAGTACATTTAGAACTCATACCACTTTCACGTCTTTTTATCTGGTCTGGTTCATTATCAATGTCTGACGATTGCTTAATATTCATCAGTTTGTCTTTATCAAATGTGTGAACAGGCTTACGCTTAACAATATCAATATACCCAAGTTCTTCAGCGAGCCTATACATATGCTTGCAAGGCAAGTGACGTTCTTGAAAATCCATACACGTACAACTAGAAAGTGTTGTATCATAATATGGCAATTCACTTGTGCTTGAAAAACGTGCTGACTCTGTTTCCTCAAATAATACGAATGTAAAAGGGTAGGTATTAGCTCTTCCCTGCCTATCTATCTGTGGTTTTTCACAATGTATAGAATAATCCCAATCAGGCCAATCTTTTAAGATTTGGCATCTACCATAAAGCTCACTATTATCCATAAATAACCTCCTCTATTATAGCCTGCTATCCTTTGGGGATAATAATACCCAGGAGGTGCTTATGAAAGTATTAACTTGGCAGGCTAGAAATAGTAAAAATGTAACACTTGTCAAGCTGGCCAAAATGACAGGCATCAGTAAAAGCACGCTTAACAACATTGAGAATGAAAAGGTATCTCCAACCATAGCAGAATTAGAAGCTATAGCAAAAGCGTTAAATGTGAAAATAACTGATTTGTTTGATAGTGATTACAAATAATTTCCATAATATTGGAAATCGTATCTGTTTCCAACACAAACCCAACCAATAAATGTATAATGCAAGTATCTTATACGAGGGGGTGCTGCTATGCAGGAAAAAATACGAAAATCCATTATTGATATGCTCTTATGTATAAATGACGTAAAGCTGTTGGAAAGGATCCATCGCTTTGTACAGTACATATATACAAAAGAGTAAGGGGAAGGGACCAGGAAACTGGTCCTTATTTTTTACCCCGCAAAAATGTTATAACAATATTTCTCTGCTCTTTAGGCAGTTTGCAAAAGTCGCCTACCAGGTCTTTTTCTAAGTCTGTTAATTCATATTGTAATGCTAATTCATCAAGTATCGTTTCCGGAAGATTAGTAAACATATCACCAACACCTTCAACAAGCCAGGCACGATTAACATTAAATTCTCTACATATAGATATAATCATCTGTTCTGTAAGATTTCTTTTTCCACTTTCGAGATTAGACAATCCACTATCTGTTATACCCAATTTTTCAGCAAAAGATTTCTGACTTAGATTTAAGTATTTACGTAACATCTTTAAACGTTCGTTCATTTTATTTTTGCACCTCCTGTACATATAAAATAGCACACGAACTTTTCATAGTCAAGAAGAATGGTAAAAATATATTGACAAACTTTTCAGCGACAAGTATACTATTGTCAAAGACAAGATGAATGTCAACAAAGAAAGGAGGAAAAGCCTATGTCAGAAGTAAAAACACAGGATGTTAAATTACAGACAGAAACAAGAGAAGCAATAGAATTCATAGAACTTCTTAAAGCACTTACAAGAGATGAACAGAACCAGGTCAAGGGATATATGACTTGTCTTGGAAGTATAAAGAATGTGAAGACGGCATAAAACCGGTGCAGATATCTACACCGGAGAAAGGAGAAGGCGGTGATTATAAAAGAGTCAGATATGCTGAAGCTTATAGGCGGAATTCTTATGGGTGGCAGAGTGCTTTTAAAGGAAATGGAAACAAAGGAAAAGTTCCAGGTGCATATTGAATATGATGATAACAAAGAAATATCTTTGTGGAATTTCCTTTGCAAAGATGAAATTACAAACGTAGTTCACTTTAAGAAAGAAGTATTAAAGACAGGATTATCAACAGGAATTACGATAGCAAAAAAAATAAATGAAGCTATGGGGGAAAATTTCTGTGCCACAGTAAGCTATGACACAGAAAAAGGAGAATTTGAAATTAAATTTTCTAAGGAATTTGCTTGAAAATACAGCCTTTAGGAATATTGATTATTAAAGGAGAAGAAATGACAACAACAGTAATTAACTGCCTGATAGCAGTGCTTATTGAATTAACAGCTTTTATATTTATTCAATGCGGACACATTTCTTGGTTGCCATTGTAATGACTGTGGCAGATGACATTTTTTTAATAATATGTTGTATTCTATTAGCATTATCTCTGACAGTTTATTGAACGAATAATTTAGTCTCTGTGCAAGGCATTCTTTATAAGCAGAATTATCAGATGTAATCCATTCAGCATATAGGGAAAACATCTTACATAAATGTGCCTGGGAATTCGTATCAAGATAATTAATATTTTTAGACAAAAGGCAAATAATTTGGTCAATGGAGGCATCGTCTAATTCAGTAAGGAAATCAACCACAATTAAACTAGTGCAATGAATGCGATAGAAAGGAATATACAACTTATCAAGTCGTTCTCTGCAAATGTTAAGATTGTACATTTTCATATCATTAACGTGATGAATGTACACAACAACGACAGAGCAGACAACGGAAAGAAAAGAAACTATCACAGATGCAAATGCAATAATATTAGAGTCCATATTCAATCCCTCCTCTCAATATACTAGGGAATGGCAGTTCCCAGTAAGTTCATTATAGCAGAGGGGCGAAAAAAAGAAATAGTAAGAAGGTGATAAAGATGGAATATATCACAAAGGTAAAAGAATATCCATACGGAAGTGTAGTTAAGACACATAGTCCGGTACTGACAGATAAAGAAAGGGAGATAGCCTTTTCCATCCTTAACAGCGCTGTACGAAGTTACGCAAGAGAGATGTTTAAGGCTAACAGCAATACTAATGTAGTTGCATAGGTGAAGAAATATGAGCAGCATAGAAAAACTAAAAAGACTTATGAATACGAATTATAAAGATGATAAAGAGATAACTATAAGTTATGAGAAAAGTAGTGATAAGGACTTAGTGGATGCCTTAAAGCATTACACAGATTACGAGAAGATAAGACAAGGTGTAGCAGAGCAGGGCGCTTTTGAAGCTATGCTCATATCAGTAAGCGAGGCAAAAGGACTACTTGAACAGAATGAGATAGTAGCAAGTAGTCCTTTAAGGATAATAGTAGATTATGACCCTGAATATGAAACTTCCTTAGTAAGGCTCAGGGAAAAGGATTATGTCAATGCTCCTGGTGATGGAACGTGGCATTAGGCAGAAAATCTTTTCTGAATTCATAGGTATTGAATTCAGGACAGGCTTCGTTGCTTGTACCATTATCATTGTCCTCACAGAAAAATTCACCATTTTTAGTACCTACTACTACGGCATTTCGTCTGCAGGTAGCTAATGAGGACTTAATATCGTACTCCTTCATAACATACTCTCCTCTCATATAGATTAGGAAGCGGCAACTTCCTATGGGAGGATTATAGCACATAAAGGAAGGTAAGAGCTATGAGACATTTTAAAAAGCCTTATATAGGTAATACAAAGACATTAAGAGCTTCTTTAAGACATTTTACTGATTATGAAAAAAATATGATGTGCCTGAAAGAAAAGGAAGTTATAGAAGTTGAATTGTTTAAAAGGGAAGATATGAAGCAGGAGCTTGAGTCGAAAGGAATTCATACTGATAAGCCTGTAAGGATAATATTCGATTATGACCCTGATTACAATATCGCCCTGGTAAGAGCAAAACAGAGAGATTACACAATTAATCCGGGAGATGGAATTTACAGTTAGGAGAAAGCCAATGATTAAGAAAAAGTATAAGAACCCAGCAACAGCGCTGGAAGTAGCGGGTAAATTATTTGCAAGGCATAAGCGTACATTTGAAAAATGAACTTATGGAAAGATTAAGGATGTGCGGCCAGATAGTGAAGGCGTTATGTGCATAAAGTACGCATCCGGCACTTGGTTTCATTATGATATATGTGCCGGCATCTGGTGGTAATAAGGACAATCATAAAATTAATAGTATATAGCAAAAGAATAGCGAGGCGACATATATGGATAAATACATGTTAAAAGAAACAACTGTATACCCGGATGGCTGCGTTGTGAATGTTATGGTTCCTGTGCTTACGGATGAAGAAAGAGAAAAGAGGAAAGAAGCTCTTAATAAAGCAGCAGGCAGATATGCATATAAGGTGTTCGAACAGACAGAAAGGATTAAGAAATGAGTAAAGGACAATATATAAGTTACTGCCGTTTCTGCAAACAACAGGTTATGTTACAGATTGATGATGTAGTGGCAGAAGATTACGAGAATAATCCGGAAGAATGGGAAGCTTATCTCGAAGAGGAAGCTACAAAAAAATGTAAGTGTCAGGGGGCATCTGCCTGGTGGAATGTTGAAAGAAGGGTACGCAACGCAGAAGACAGGTGCTTAGAACTTGCAACCAATGAAGAGATAGGAAGTATATTACAGTCTGCTGTGAGACCTCTTATGAAGGGTAAGCTGGATAAGGTAACGATTAAATATAGTGATGTTAATTACAACCTGTTTCTTGATGGCAACGAACGTATTCATATACGTAGGGAACATAAAGTAACAGAAGAAAAAACAGAGTAAAAGAATAAAAATAGTAATAAAAAAGAGCTGCCAGAGAGCAGCTCAAACCAGAGAGAAAGTCATCACTGACTTTAATATAAATTATATTCCATATAGATATTTTAGTCAAGAAAAATCAAATAAAAAACGACAATTCAAGTATTAGAATATTGAGATTTTAAATGGGGTTTAAGCCCCATAAACACTTGATTGAAATAATTAACTTAAGAACCAGGGAGAGAATTTATATGCCATATATAAAAGAGATATGTGTGGCAGGTAGCGTTGTAACGATAAGGAGATATCACACACTTAGATATAACTGTAAGGGTGAAAGAAGAGAGAACAGGGAGAAGCCTACAACAGAAGTCCAGAGAGCAATTAATACAAGAGCTGCAACAAGAAAGTTAGCAGGATTGATGAACACTAACTGGAGAGATGATACAGGTATGCTGGTGACATATACATATGCCAGGGACAGCAGACCTCCGACACCTGATGATATGAATATAGATATACGCAACCTGTTAAAGAAGTTACGCAAAGCAGTACCCAATATTAAATATATATATGTCAAAGAGATTGGTAAGAAGGGCGCCCATCACATTCATATGATTATGGATATGTGTGATATCCAGATATTAAAAAAATGCTGGGGAAAAGGTTACGTGGATGTGAAGCCTCTTGATAGCGATAACGATTATACGCGAATAGCAGAATATTTTATCAAGTATTCTGCAAAGACAGAGGATGCAACTGGAAAGGTTGGCAGGAGATGGAATCCATCGCGCAATTTAAAAAAGCCGGTTGTGATCAAGAAGATAGTTAATGCTAATACATTCGCTGATAAGGCAAGAAAAAGCACAATAAGAAAATATGAGAACAAAGGCTTTTATCTTGTTACAGGTTCAGAGGTATCAGGAGTATCAGAACTAGGATTTAGGTATTATGAGGTTAAGTTCCGGAAAGGGAGAAAAGATGCAGAAAGTAAATATATACATAAAGACGTCAGTCAGAGGTCCAGCAATAAGAAAATGTGCAATGTATATGTATGTAATCAAGACGGTTATTAATGGTAAAGAATTTATCAGAAATGGAAAGAAAACTCTTGAGAATGTAACAGAGAACCAAGCAACGCTAGAAGCAATTATACACGCGCTTATGAGATTTAGACAGAATTGTGAAATAACCATAAATACAGAGTGCGAACACGTATTGAATTCCTGTCGTAATTTCTGGCCACAGCAGTGGGAGAAGAATGATTGGAAGAAAGCTAATGGAAAGCCTGTTAAGAATGCTGAATTATGGCAGCAGTATCTTAATGTAAGCAGAGGTCACATTATAAGCTGGACTGATGAACAGAATGAATTCAGTAAATGGATGGAATATGAATTCAAGAAAGTGGAGAAATTATGCGGGCAGAAGAAGAAAGATTGAATAAAGAAATTGATAGATTGGAATGGCTAAGACAGGCGATTATAGCTTATAGTCCACAGCCGAGTGTGCATAATACTGAAATGCGTGTGCATAACTTGACACTTGTATCAGGATGTATTGCACAACTTAAGCGTGAGTTATATGAGTGTCAGCATATGGCGACACATTAATTCTGCTAGAGGCGCAAAGCCGCATAAAATCAGAATGGGAGTAGAAAGATACTCCAGAACTATCTACACGATACTTATTCATTTAAGTATATATAATATCACGACAAAATTATTATTTTTCTGGTGATACCAGGAAGAGGAAAGGAGTATATGGAAAGCATATTACAAGGTATAAAAGAGTGTTATCTGTGCCGCCTGCGTATGAATGAAAAAGAGGACTTTAGGAGACTTCCAAGTATAGGACTTGAGGAACATCACATTATGCACGGAACAGCAAACAGGAAACAGTCTGAAAAGTATGGTCTTAAGGTATGGCTATGTTGCGAGGACCACAGAACAGGGAAAGAAGCAGTTCACAGGTGTAGAGAAACTGATTTGAAGCTTATATGTATAGCACAGAGAAAGTTTGAAGAACTGTATGGACACGATAAGTGGATGGAAGTATTTATGAAAAATTATATTTGAAATTTATTCAGAGGTGAAAAAGCTATGGGAACTTACAAAGAAGAGATGGCAAGACGTGAGGGTATGTCTTATGCGTTTAGTATTGCAAAAGAGAAAGGGCTGGGAGTGCTTGAAGAGGAACTTAAATTTAGAAATGCAACTAATATCCCATTAAAGGTATCAAGAAAACAGGTTGAGGCATTTGTAGAAGAAACTAAGCAGACTATGTTTGATACTATACTACTGATGAGCTGTTATGCATTAAGAGATGAATTCGGTTTTGGCGAGAAAAGGCTTAGGGCATTCAAGAAAAGATTCAGCGATTATTCAGAGTCTCTTGCCGGTGGATATATGACCTGGCAGGAGATAGCAGAGCAGATGAAGATTGAAACTAAGATTGAGTTTCATATACGCAGTACTGATAAGGATTTGAAGTGTTAGGAGGGTAATTATGAAGAATACATTAACAGACTTAAATAATCATTTATTTGCACAATTGGAAAAGCTAGGTGATGATGATCTAACAGGTGAGGAACTTAACACTGAGATAAAGAGATCAGAAGCAATGTCTAAGATAGGTGAACAGATTATCAAAAATGCTGATATACAGCTTAAGGCTATGAAGCATATGGATGAATATGGTTACGAAAGTCAAAGAAAGGTACCGGAGATGTTAGAGACACGTTAGGGGGCAGCAGATGGGTAAGAAGTGGCCACAGGAGGTTATTGACTGGTTAGAAAAGAACGTACCAGGTAAAACCGTTATAGAGGTAACAGAGCTTATTAATAAACAAGGATTTGATGTTATATATGGAATTACATTTACAAATGAGCAGATAAAAAATGCAAAAACAAGATACAATATCAAGAGTGGTACAAAAGGTGGAATGCCTAAAGGTTACTCTTCAAAATATCCACCTGAAATGGAAGAGTATGTAAGAAGTATAGCAAAGGGACGTTATACAAGTGAAATTGCCAATATGGTACAAGAACGCTTTGAAATAAAATTTTCTGCTAGTGAATGCAAATCATATAAAAGTAATCATATGATACATAGCGGTATTACAGGCAGTTTTCAAAAAGGGCATATTCCCCATAATAAGGGTAAACATATGAGCCCTGAGGCATATAAAAAATGTAAGCCGACTATGTTTAAAGAAGGACATACACCAGCAAATAAAATGAAAGTTGGCGAATATACACATACCACAGATGGTTATTTGATACAAAAAATACAGGAGAAAGGCGCGCAACAGGAAAGGTTTGCCTTTGTACATAGAAAGATATGGGAAGAACATAACGGACCAATACCGCCAGGACATAAGATTATATTTCTAGATGGAGATAAGGATAACTGTACAATAAGTAATCTTGCTATGATTGATAATGCAGAAGCAATGGAAATGTGCAGGAGAAAGTTAAGGACTTCTGATGCCGAATTAACCAAAGCTGGGGTTACAGTTGCAAAAGTAAATATAGCAGCAAGAAAACGAAAGAAAGGTGAAAAGTAGATGAATATATTTTTTATGGCGGTGGTTTTTATAATAGTTGCGTTTATAGGAGCAATTGTAATGTGTGGAGTCACATTCGGTATATTACTTATAGCAATGTATATAGTAGGCATTGTTAGATATATGTTTGGAATTGATATAGATGAATATGGTAATTTGCAAGAATGCACAAAGTGTAATGCGTACAAATATAGGAGAAGAAAAGATTTACATCTTACGGAACTGGAATATTGCCAGAAACATTGTATTGCATATCAGAGGATAAATGCAACTTTTGTAAGCTGAATAGTGAATATAATCACGATGGAACAAGAAAAACTGATATTGATGATGTGGAGGTAAGAAGATGATGAGATGGAATTCAATAGATGAAATATTACCAGGAGACAACAGACCTGTATTACTTTCTTTTCAAGATTATAATACACCAATGATTGGATATTGTGTATGTGATGAAAATGGAGCAATATTTTACACATATGATGGTGTTCCCTGCCTTAATAATGATTTATATGTTAATGCTTGGATGGAACTGCCAGCAGGTTATAATAAAAATTATATAAATACTTGCACGGATGAGGAACTTATACAGCATTATTCGGATATTCAGGCTTACAATTTTGATAAAGACACAGAAGCGAGGCTCGAATATCAATGTATTGTGAATGAGATTGTACATAGATTTTGCAAGAATGAAGGGATTGAAGTATATGCGTAGAGAGGTAATATATGACAGAGAAAATCCAAGCACTTGAAAAAGCTGCAAAAGAAATAGAAAAGGTCATGGATAAGTATAAGCCTAAGGCAGAAAAAGAACGTGCAAAGATTGATAACGTATATGTAACTATTAAGGGAGAAAAATGTTACAGCGAAGATGATATTAATGACTGGTATGCTGCTGATTATATTACGTGCAAGGAATGCGACAGGTATATTGATAAGTTGAATGAGAAAAGAGAAAAAGCAGGGCAGCAGAACAATTTTACAAAGAGTGAAAGAGTTATTAAGATATTTACCAATATAGTTAATAATCTGTATGAAGAGATTGCAAGTTTGAAATATCTTGAAGAACAGGAAATTAGGAAACAGGAGCGCTGGAAGATAGCACAGGAGCAGGGCTGCTCTTATGAGGAGTGGTTGAACCAGGAAGAGATAAGCAGACAATCGGAGGAATATGAAAGGAGGCAGTTGAATGATTAAGTGTGATAAGGGAAAGGTAGAAGCCGAAGGACAAGCAATAAATATATTGGCAGAATATTACACGTTAACAATAGCGCTTTATAAAGATTTAAAGGAATCTACAGATGAAGAATATGCTAAGAAAATTATGGATAAGGCATATAATGCAGCTATTAATTATTGCGATAAAATGTTGTGAAAAATGAAAATGGTGCTGATATGATAAAGAATTTTGTTGAGAAAGCAGCGGAGGATGTAACGAAAATATGTTAATATTACCAATCAAGAAGAAATGGTTTGATATGATTGCTTCAGGAGAGAAAAAAGAAGAATATAGGGAAATAAAAGAATATTATGAAACACGTTTTCAGAATCTTTTCGGTGCGATAACAATATATCCGTCAAGTATTTTTAGTGAAAGATATGAGTATGAATTGCTACAAGGCAATGAGGTTCCAGCGGAAATAAGACAGGATAGTGTACAGGAAATAATTTTTCGTAACGGATATTCTAAGGATTCTAAAGCGATAAAAGCAAGATGCAGACTACGGATTGGAAAAGGAAAAACAGAGTGGGGAGCTGAACCAGATAAACAGTATTATGTTTTAGAAATACTGAATATTGGAGAGCTGGCAGCAGATAAGAATATTTTACATAAGGCAGGTAACTTAGATAAGATATTAAATAAATGTCCTATATGTGGCAGCAAGTTACAATTAAGTGATTTAATACAATTTACGCGGGATTATACAATTAAGAAAAATGGTAGGTTGTCTGCCAGAAGCACTAAATCTATTAATTGCCCTATGGAAGCATCGTTTGTTGCGTGTACCTCATGTGATTTTGTAACAAATTGCGATGGAGAATATAGAGACCATGAGAGAAAAATACAGGTATACAGCAAAGATGGCGTAATGATGTATGATGAAAAAATTTTTTGATAGGAGAACAAAATGAGCAAAATATACATAAGCGGACCAATAACCGGTATAGATGATTTTGATAAGGCAGAGAAAGAACTTAATAGTGCAGGCTTTAGTGTTGTTAATCCGGTAAAGGTATTGTCACAGATGCCAGAAGATACAGAGTATGAAGAGTATATGGCTATGGCTATGATGATGCTAAGTATGTGTGACAGTATATATATGTTAAAAGGTTGGGAGGAGTCTACAAGAGCTAATAGAGAGTACGGATATGCTCTTGCAACTGATATAACGATTATAAGAGAAACAAAGGGAAAATAAGATGATAGATGAAGAATTCACAAGAGAATGTGCAGATGTGTATTGCATAGCATATGATCAGGCCTTTAAGAGAAGCAGAATAGAGGCTTTATCTGTTCAGGCAGCAGCGATTATTACCCAGACACATTTTACTACGTTTGGCCACATAGAGGAAAAAAAGATACAGGCAGCAGAAAGGGTAGCAGAGAAAAGGGTAAGAATAAAAATTTTAGAAGATATGAAAAACAAATATGAACAGTTAAAGGAGCATCCAGTTGAAGAGAGCAAAAAAGAAAAAGCTAAGAAAGAACCAAGAAAACCAGTTTGTTGATGTTCCGACATTGACGATATGCCAGAGCATACAGCTTTTAATTAACGAGTTAGCAGAGAGAGGAGTATATATAAAAGATTTTGACGACAAAGATAAAAGCCTTAAGCAAATACAGTATATAGGTGGTAAGTTGTATTACTTATCAGAAAAGGAGTAGGAATGAATAAGACGAGAGGATTAACAGAGGAAGCGAAAGTCCTTGATGATTTTTTAAAGCAGTACGGAAGATATATAAACAGGAAACACGCATTAGAAGCACGAGAGAAAGAGATTATAAGGGAATTTGATATGCCTCTTAATGCCCCTGTTAACGATGGAATGCCACACGGAACAGGTGAGAACCTTGGCGCAGCTTCTCTGCCTCTCCAGCTCGATGAGATAAGAACAAGGATACACGAGGCAAAGAAAGAATGTGCAAAGAGGTATACAAAGGTTGACGATGTTATATCATATCTGGATGAAAATACAACAGAGCGTGCAATATTAGAGAAAAAATATATAGACAGATTGGAATGGGCTGATATATGTGCATCAGAAATGTTGACACGCACTCCGGCAATTCAGTACTGGCGGAGCGGTCTATATATTTTGTTAAGCTTTGCAAGGGTTCAGAAGATTGTTGCAGAGCATAAGAAAAGCAAGGAGGGCTGATATGGATAATATGAGATTGTGTGAAGAACACAGAAAGTATCAGCAGATTTTTTATCTTGAAAAAATGTTAAAAGAGGCTGGATATCCGTATCATTTCAATTTTAACGATGATTATCCGGATATTATTTGGGATGAATATGGATTTTGTATAGAGATAGGGCATAAAGCAGGGTACAGAAAGCCAATGCTGGAAATATTTTGTGATGATAATATGTTGAAGTTATATGATTACAGAATTAACCAGACACCTGAATCAGATGATGCAGAAATTTTTAATAGCCTTCTGGCCGAGGATTGTATGTTGATGATAGAAGAATTATTTAAGAAATATTTGACAAATAGCACACAAAAGCACTCTGTAAAATGCTAATATATAACTGTAAGTTACCTATGGCTTTTTCTACAATCAATAGATACCCCTCCAACCGGAAGAAGGACAGACTTCGTGCCTGTCCTTTTTTGTGCTCTTAAAATACGTGTAAAGGGCATAAAATCAGAATGGGAGAGGCTTTTTGTTGATAAAATGTGGATATGTATAAAAATATGTGTGGGAAAATGCTAAAAGACCGCATAAAATCAGAATACGAGGAGATTTTTTGTGAAGGCATTTTGATACAAAGATTTTGTTAATTATGGTGGTAAATACAAGAAAATTGTTACTAAATACAAGAATTTTGTTACCAGCACATAAAAATTGTTATTTTAAAAGTCTTGAAAGCCAAATAAAATCAGAATGGGAACGGCATTTTGAAAAAGATTTTTTAAGCCTGGCAGTTTTGCAGCAGAGAATATAATTGTTAGTACTCTTACAGGAAAGATATTGTTAATCTGGCAGCAGGTAACAGTATATTAAAGTAAAAGCATTATAGGGAGATACTGGCAGCAGAAAAATGTTGTCACGATATTGTGGCAGCAGATGAAAAAATATTTTAAACTGGCAGCAGAAAAAAGGCGCAACAGGCACCTTATTCCCACGGATTTTTTGATATGTCTTTTTCTGTTATGGCGTTAGTGTGTTCTTTGGCCAGTTTTTCAAATTCTTTGATAGCTGCGGCTCTGTCAGTTCCTGAAAACTTAATACGCTTTTTTTCTGTTTCGTGGCCATCAACCAGGTTAACAGTATAAAATATTATGTGGTATTCAACCTTTGTTTTCTTGATGCGCTGCAACTTGATTTTTTCACGTGTGGGAGATGTGACGATATAATTATATCTATCTACCAGCTCTATTTTATAAGCCTTAAGCATAGCAATAATATATTCAAGTCTTTCTATGTCTGCATCAGCACGTGACATATTATGCGTGATGTCTTCCTCAGTATATAATTGTTTTGGGTGTGACTGGTATACATGTATTGTTCTTTCTGCTCCATCCTCACAGTATGAGCCATATTTACTAAAGAATTCTTTGAAAAGATCCTGCTGTTTTTTCTTTGTGCAGGTGTCCGCATCCGGACACCCACAACAAGGAATTTTTTTATTACAAATATCTATCATGCTATTTTTACCTCCTTTAATGCTTCGCTTGGATCTTCTTTGAAGATAAAGCTATGCGTAAATTTTGAATAGTAGCCGCCTAACTTCTTAATCTGGTTGTTAAGCTTTATATAATTGTCACGGCTAAGAGTATCAAGCCACTTAACAAGATATATTTTTTCTCCGGTTTTTGTGTGCTGTGATTCTTCTACTGTGAAGGCTTCGCCGCTTGTGTCAATCTGTTTTGTTTCTGCTTCTTTTGTGGCTGGCTTATTGTCTGTGTCTTTTATCCTTGCAACCTTTTCAACCTGCATACAATGATCGAACTTGCAGCCGAAGTAATAAAAATTTACATTAAAGTAATCTATCATACCATCACAGTCTTCATAATTGTATGACCTGACAAATGCATCAACATCATCAATAACACTCAGAAAATAATCACTTTTGATAGCGTAGAATTTACTATCTGCAACAGCTTTTTCATATGCATTGTATACATCTTCGTCATACCAGCTATCAAGGTCAAAATATCCATTAGCTCTAAGCTTCTTCATCATAGCACTAACATCATCTTTATAATTATAACATTTCTGACCATCAACAATGTCTCTAAGACCTTCAGCTCTTAAGTCGTCTGCTGTCTTATACATTTTATCCGGAAATTCCTTAATCTCAACGTGTAACTCCCGACACATAGAAGCGTATGAAGTTCTTACACTGAATTTGCAAGTAGGGTATTTTTCTTTTACATACTTGCGGACTATAACAGCGATTTCCTTAAGTGAAAGATTAGCATCGTAGCGGCTGCCCTCCCATCCGTTGGCTGTGTAAAACTGTCTTCTTGTGCTCTGTGCTGTTTCCTGTTTCTCATCCTCTGTTATATCTTCACTCTTAACAGCTCTGTCCTTCCATATTCTGAAAGCAACATCGTATTCCTGATTTATTTCCTGCATTGTTTCAAGCTTGCCGCCGTTGTCTGGGTGGTTCTTCTTAAGTAAGGCCCTGTAAGTTTCCTTTAATTCTTTGTAGCTTTTTACATTGTTAAAATATTTCATAATCTTTCACCGTAACCCTTGCGGGTTTCCTTTCTATTTAGTTATGTTTTGTAACTTTCTGATTACAAAATAACACTATAAAATAATATTGTCAAGTGGTATTTTAAAACTTTTTAAAAACAAATCAAAACTTGACAGTTATAAAATATAACTGATATACTACAAACATAGATAAAACCAAGGAGGTATTTAATATGGATGGTACAAAAATAATAAAAAAATTTCTTTTAGAAAAAGATTCTAACGCTCTGGAACTTTCCAAAAAATTGAATTGCTCATCGGCCAACATCTACAATAAAATGAAAAGGAATAACTTTTCTTTAAATGAACTTGAAGAGATTGCAAATGCTTACGGCTATGAATTAGAAATCAAATTCAAGGAGCGTTGATATATGAACTATAAAATGACATTTGATTATACAGATAACACCCAGCTGAAAGAAAATTACAAAGTGTTATTAAAATCAAAAGGCTTTACAATGAAAAAGGCCTCTGAATTAATAGGACTTTCAACACCGCAGCAATTAAATAATAAATTTAATAATAAGCGTTTGTCACTTGAAGACCTTGCTACTGCCCTTGATGCTGTAGGCTGTACACTTGAAATATCATTTAAAGAAAAATAATCTAATATTAGAATAAAATTAATTGAATTTTAAAAAGCTATATAATAACATATAAGATATAATCAAGGAAGGAGCATAACGATGATAAAATATAAAGTTGATGTCTTTCAGTTACTCAAAGAACATGGCTTTAATCAAACGAGAATACAGAAAGAAAGACTATTACCAGCGCAAACAGCACAAAACATAAAAGCAGGTAAAAACATAACATTAGAAACATTAAATAAAATATGTATTATGTGCAAGTGCCAGCCTGGGGATATAGTAGAAGTTATACCAACAGATCAGGAGAAAATAAAATACTATTGACAATACTCTAAAAATAGAATAATATGCAATTGTCGAAAGACAATAAGCCAGTAGGCAGAAAGGAGCAATATGGAAGAAATGACAGTATTAGAAATGCAAAGATTTCTTAATCAGCAATACGCAGAAGGCAAGACAGAGCTTGAAGCATATAGAAATCTTATGATGATTTTAGGATTGACATATCCACAGAAAGCAGAAGAAAACAAATAAATAGTTCTAAAATCTGGGGCGGTTGTATATAAGGCAACCGCCTTTTTAAATTCTGAAATTCCAAATATAAAAATAAAATCTAACAAAGTCAATATATACAATAGTCAAAGCATATCCACGCATACATACATAAACAATAAGACAAATAAGGCAGCAGAAGCAACAAGAAATATATCAGTCCGCTATCAGATCCAGCAGCCAAAACAAAGAGAAGACCAGCGGCAACAGCTCCATACCTCTGACATAGTACAAGAGTATACAAAGATATATTCATAATAAGACATAAAGACAATAAAAGAACACCAAGAGAGCGGCGCAGGCTGGCAGCAGATAACAGCAGTATATTAATATATCTTACTCCTTCAATTTATGTCTTATATTCTAATTCTTTTCAAAAATATATCTGCATATCATCACAGGACATCACACAACAAGTACACAGACAAGCGGCAGCAGCTCCACAACACCAAACAGCGCCACAGCGAACACCCAGGACCAGCCGCCGCCGCTCAACCAGATAACACAACAAGCACATAAGCAGCATAGCCACACGCTGGAAGCTCCGCCGTCTGCTTCTGTCTGATCAATCCTCACGACAACGCAGCCCATCAGCGGCAGCACTTCACAAAGTAACCCCCATTTATACATTGATTATATATTATATACTATATACAAATACTATATACTAAAATTAGAGTAGGTACTACTAACCCCCACCCCCGTATGCGGGTCGGAGAAAGGTGCATACGTTTTGCAGATAAAATTAAAAATAAAAAAAGCATTTCGCTACGCAGTCAACATGAAAAATTAAAGTTAGCACTCAAAAGTACTCGGTTATGTGATATTTTGATATTGTGAAAAAATGAATAAAAATTAAAAAATAAAGGAGCTGATTACTACGGCAGGAAGACCACGTAAAAAAGTAATGTGCGAGAAGAAGGAAATCGCTGAATTGTTCGGTGTAACTGCTCGTAGGATAGAGCAGCTTACAGCAGATGGTGTTATTTCAAGCGTTCAGGTTGAAGGGAAAAGAGGCAGACAGTATGAGAAAGATGAAACCATAAAAACATATATCAAGTACTTGTCTGATAAGGCGAATGGAAAAGCAGCATCGAAGACAGAGACAGAACTTAAAGAACAGAAATTAAAGGTTGAGATAGCACTAAAAGAATCCCAAAGGGACTTACACATATTAAGAACAGATATTGCGGCAGGAAAGTATATAACCGTTGAAGAGGTTAAACTTGATTATAGCCGCTTTTTTGTTGCTTTTAAGAAATTCGCGCTGTCTCTTCCTAACAAAGTTGCATGGCAGGTTGCAGGACTGATTGAACCCACAGAACTTAGGCGGATTGAAAACGAAATGCAGCAGGAAGTTAAGAGACTCTTAAAGAGCTTTGTTATCTCTGCTGTTGTGGAACAGGAAGATAATGAGAAGACGTAAGCTTCCTGTAACTCAATATCAGTATGATGCCTTGCAGCTTATGAATCCACCTGAGCAGATAACTGTATCAGAGTGGGCGGAAAAATATAGAATGCTTGATTCTAAGACATCTGCTATACCAGGTCCCTGGAGCAATGATATAACACCTTATCTGGTTGGCGTGATGGATGAATTCAACAACTATGAAACACAGAAGATTATATTCGTTAAGCCAACACAGGTGGGCGGAACTGAAGCATTGCAGAATATGATAGGTTACATAGTTATGCAGGATCCGGCACCAACAATGGTTGTATATCCGACAGAAACTCTTGCTAAGTCGGTTTCTGAAAACAGATTACAGCCAATGCTTAAAATCACACCGGAGCTTGCAAAAAGATTTGATGAGAATTCGCAATTATTGGAATTACAGTTCGATGGAATGTATCTGACGTTAGCAGGTTCTAATTCGCCATCTGGCTTAGCAAGTAAGCCTATTCGTTTTGTATTGATGGATGAGGTAGACAAGTACCCTGGAAGTAGTGGGAAAGAAGCAGATCCTATCAAGCTGGCTATTGAAAGAACTAAGACGTTCCATGACAAAAAGATATATATAACAAGTACGCCAACTCTTAAGACTGGCCATATCTGGAAAGAAAAAGAAAGTGCGGATATTGAAAAACATTATTTTGTTCCATGTCCTCATTGTGGCGAATATATAGAACTTAAGTTTTCTAATATCAGATTTCCGGATGAAGAAGATATGAGCTATATAGACAGAGCAGAGTTTGCAACTTATGTATGCCAGGAATGTGGCTGTATAATCACGGATGCTGATAAGAATAATATGATTCGGCATGGCGAGTGGAGAATAGTTCGTCATAACACAAAGTATGTCCGTTCAGTAGTATTCTGGATTAATACATTATACAGTCCATTCGTCAGATGGGCGGATATAGTAAAAGAATTTCTTACTACAAAAGATGATCCTGAAACATTTCAGAATTTTATCAATTCGTGGCTGGCAGAGCCTTGGGAAGATACCAAGCTTAAGACAAGTGCAGAACTTGTGCTTGAAAGGCAGACGGAATTACCAGAGTACATTGTCCCATCATGGGCGAAGTTGCTTACGGCTGGTGTTGATGTTCAGGAGAGTTCACTATATTGGTCTATACGTGCCTGGGGAGATTATCTTACAAGCCAGAATGTAGCACATGGTCAGGCATTATCATTTGATGATATAGATAATGTTATGAATGCACAGTACATGAATGAGAATGGTGAACCTATGATAGTTAATCTTTGCCTGGTTGATTCAGGCGATCAGACAGATATGGTATATGATTTTTGCGCTACGCATTCAGATTATGCACTGCCTGTTAAAGGTTCATCACATGCACAGTTATCTAACTATAAGCTAAGTAAAGTCAACAGACCGGATAGTAAAGCTATGGGTATAACCTTAGTACTTGTGGATGGCGGAGCATATAAAGATATGATTGTTGGAAGGATGCAGCGACCTAATGGACGAGGAAGCTGGATGGTATATAAGGGCTGCGATATGGAATATGCAACACAGGTAACAGCAGAACACAAGGTTAGTGTTAAGCGTGGAAATACTACTAAACAGGTATGGCAGACTAAAACGAACCATGCAGACAATCATTATCTTGATACAGAAGTGTATAATGCGGCGGCAGCAGATATTCTTGGTGTACGTCAGTTGCATCTGATGAATGAAGAGAATGTGACAGTACCGGAATATAAGCTACCGGAAGAACAATGGATAGAAAAAAATGAGAATTGGTTAGACCAGTAGGAGGAACATATATGGCAGACAATTCAACTAATTCAACTAAAGAGATGCTTGACGAGGTGAATAAAGCCATTATTGCAATCGCTAGTGGCGGACAGAGTTATAAGATAGGTTCAAAAAGTTTAACGAGGGCAGATCTGAAACAGCTCTATGACATAAAAAATGATTTAACAGCACAATTAGCAGCGGCAAACAATCACACCGGACTTCTGGATGATTGCTATGTGGCAGATTTTAGCGGAAGGTAGCATATGGGATTTATAGACAATATAGTTGCAGCGGTATCTCCTAAGGCTGCATATGAAAGGGAAGTATACAAGATTGCTGTAGAAGGGCTAAGGTCTTTTGATAGTTATGATGCAGGTTCATATGAACGTAACAACAGAAACTGGCATGCGGTAAATGAATCAGCGGAGATAACTGACAGGTATAACAGAGATACGATAAGGGCAAGAGCCAGAGACCTTGAAAGAAACAGCGATATTATGAATTCAATAACATCTGCATGGAAGAGAAACATAATAGGCAGTGGATTCATATTACAGGCTAAGACACCTGATGTTGAACTTAACAAACAGATTGAAAAAGCCTGGAAAAAGTGGTGTAAGAAACAGAACTGTGATGTTACACAGACACAAAGCCTTAATCAGATGCTTAGAATGGCGGTTAACCGCAAGAAGATTGATGGTGGAATATTATTCATAAAAAGATACACAAGAGATGGTATGATTCCATTTAAGCTTCAGATGATAGAGGTTGATGAACTGGATATAACTGAGACTGCACCTAAGCATAAAGGCAATAAGGTAGTTGGAGGAATAGAATACAATTCTTACAACACTCCTGTTGGGTATTTTATAAAACAATACGACATAAATGGATATAACATAAACAATCCAGTATATGTTGAAGCAAAGGATGTAATCTTTTACTTTACGAAAAAAAGACCTTCACAGGTAAGGGAAATATCTGATATGGCACCAACAATCCCACGAATAAGGGATGTTAATGAATTCATAACGGCTGTATCGGTCAAAGAAAGAATATTGGCCTGTCTTGCAGTATTCATTAAGAGGATGCTTCCAACACAGGGAATTAATGGTGGACTTGGAAGAGAAACAGGAAATGCGAATGGAAAAAGGATGAGCTATGAGGGAAAAACAATCGCACCTGGCATGATGAAAGAGCTTAATGCCGGTGATGAAATACAGGTTGTTAATCCAGCAGGACAGAGCGCAGATGCAACAAGTTACACTAAACTTGAACAGAGAATGATAAGTGCAAGCCAAGGCTTAAGCTATGAAGCAACAAGCAGGGATATGGCGGAGAGCACTTATTCATCTGCAAGACAGAATATTATTGAAGATGATCTCACTTATCAGGAAGATATTGAGCTGATTAAAGAGATTATTGATGAAATATACGAAACATTCGTTATTTCGCTTATATTATCGGGTTATATTAATATCCCAGGCTTCTGGGAACACAAGGATGAATATTTTGAACATGAGTGGATAAAAGAGCCAAAGCCTTGGATTGACCCTGCTAAGGAATCTAGTGCTAACAAGATTGCTTTAATGACAGGACAGAAAACATTCAAGCAGATTGCAGCAGAGAATGGCCGTGACTGGAAAGACCAGATAGATGATATGGCAGAAGTTCTTAATTATGGTAATGAAAAAGGAATTGATATGGGAGGTGTTGTATTTGGAATACAGAAAAAAGAATGAATATCTTGAACGCTCCATCACGGATTGTAATATCCGGCAGATGGAAGGAGAAGGGAATGAGAGAAAGTTTGAATTAACTTTCTCATCAGAAAAACCATATCCCCGGTATTTTGGGGATGAAATATTATCACACACAGACGGCGCCGTTGATTTAACCAGGTTAAATTCAATCGGCGTTGTTTTGTTTAACCATAACAGAGATGTAATCCTGGGAAAGATTATAAAAGCGTGGATTGAGGACAACAAAGGACATGCACAGATAGAGTTCGATAAGGACGAACAATCAGAAGTAATTTATCAGAAGGTACTCAACCAGACACTAAAAGGAGTATCAGTTGGTTACAACATATCTGTTTGGGAGCGTGTAGAAGACAAGGCAGTATCCTTGGATGGCAGATTTAAAGGACCTTGCAGGATAGCTAAGAAATGGACTCCATTTGAGATATCCATAGTAAGCATACCGGCGGATGAGACTGTTGGTGTCGGCAGGTCATATGAAGAGGAGGGAGTAAGCAGCTTCTATCTTAACGAGAGGCAGCTCCAGATAAATAAAAATCTTATATTAACAGGAGGCAAAATGATATGAATCTTAAACAGATGATTCTAAGACAGCAGGAACTTCTCTCGTTAGCAAGAGGTGAACATAGAGAATTTACTGCAGTAGAACAGACAGAATTCGATAACTTGTCAAGACAGATTGCAGAAGCGGCTGAAGAACAGCCACAGCCAGGAGGACAGCCTGAAATTAATTCAAACGGTATCAGAGCACCCGGTTCTGATAATCAGAATTCAAGAGGTCAGAATAATATGGGAATGACACCTGAAAACGATATTGCGCTTGAAAGAAGCAGATGCGCAGAAATAACAAGAATGTGCCGCTCACTTGGTGTAGATGATACAACTATGGAAGGCTACATATCAGGCGGTGCTTCTCTTGACAGCGTAAGAGAAGCTGTCATGAATTCTATGATTGAGAATAGTACACCTATCTCACAGAGGGGAAGTGCAGACGTAACAGTAGCAGAGGAAGATAAGTTCAGAGCAGCAGCATCTGATGCGCTTTTGCTTAGAATGGGTTTAACTGTTGAAAAGCCAGCAGAAGGTGCAAGAGATTTAAGAGGAATGTCTCTTAGAGATTTATATATTGAATCTTCAAGTGCTGATAACAGAGGAAGATTCTTGAGAATGAGTTCTGATGATCTGTACGATTATGCACAGAGAGATTTTGCTAATCCAACAGCAGCCTTCCCAGCCATTCTTGATGATGCAATCAATAAGTCAATAAAGGAAGGCTATAATAAAGCTGCAGCTACATTTGATGCCTGGACACAGGAAGGTTCATTAAAGGACTTTAAGAAAACAGATCATTACTATCTTGCAGGCTCTGCTGGAGAACTTCTTGAAGTTCCTGAAAACGGAGAACTTAAAGCAGATTCAAGAACTGATACTAAGCTTCCACAGAGACAACTTAAGACCTATGGACGTCAGTTCTCATTATCAAGACAGGCGTTTATCAATGATGATATTGACCTTGTGACCGGTTTGCCATCAAGATATTCAAAGGCAGCTAAGAAGACTATTAACAAGCAGTGCTATCAGATTCTTGTTAATTCGCCGGCTATATATGATGGTGTTAAACTCTTCGATAAGCAGCACGGAAATATTATAACAACAGGAACTGGCATTACAATGGAATCAGTACAGGCTATGATGCTTGCATTACAGTCACAGACCGATCCAGAAGGCGAAGCGATAATTATAAGACCGGCAACATTAATTGTTCCTGTTGGAATGGCATTTGAAATGTATACACTTTTCAATAGTACAACCATCAATACAGAAGGTAATACACAAGCAGCAAACCCACTTTACAGATATGCTAAGAGCATTGACATAGTAGAAGATGGAACTATTAATGTATTATGTGGTGGATTAGGAAATACAATGCCTTGGTTCCTTGTAGGTAATAAAGACGATGTAGATTTTATGCAGGTTGATTATCTAAATGGCAATAAGGTGCCAATTATAAGAAGATCTGAACAGGTTGGAAAACTTGGTATTAGTTGGGATATATATCTTGACTGGGGAATTACTGTACTTGATTACAGAGGTGTTATTAAGAATCCAGGTAAGGTAATCAACAATCCTATTAAGTAATGACAGAAGGGAGAAAAGAGTATGTCTAAAGCTATATATTGGCAGAGAGGTGAAGACCTCGACTATAAGAATACAACTTCAAACGTAATTGAAGCAGGCTCTATTGTAAGTCTTAAGACTAGAATAGCAGTTGCCGGAATGGATATTAATCCTGGCGAAGTTGGTTCCATTCACGTAAAGAATGTGTTTAAGTTCGCTAAGACTGATTCAGCGGAGATTACACAGGGCACTAATGTTTACTGGGACGGAAATGGAATAACAGCAACAGCAGATTCTAATGTTTCAGCCGGATATGCTGCATATGATTCTTCGGCTGAGGATAACACAATTCTTGTTAACATAGGTTAGGAGGTTCTATGGCAGTAGCAACTAAGAAAGATAGTAAAAGCAGCACTAAAACAAGTGCTGCTAAATCTGTTGAAGATATTATATCAGATGATAGTGTTGAAGATAGTGCATCAGAAGTCTTACCTGAATGCTTAAACTTATATGCTAAAGCAGATATCTTGTATTCTTCTCATCAATATAGTCTGGGGGAAGAATTACCAACGGATAATCCACAGATGATTGATGCATGGTTAAGAGCTGATACAGCAGAATGGAGATAGTATGACCTTTAAAGAACAGCTTGCATACGATAATCGTAAAGTATTTATGAATACTGAAGAATTCGCAGAAGTTCATAATGTTAATGGCAGGGATATTCCTTGTATCATTGATAATAATGAGATGGTAGACAGGGAAAAAAGATATCAGTACAAACGGAGCCTGTATGGAGATGGTATTTATCTTAAAGAATTATTGTTTTACGTTAACGCTAAGGATTTCGGACCTCTTCCGGCTATTGGACGTAATATGCTGTTTGATAAAAAGTCTTATATTGTTTCAGATGCAATTAATGAGGGCGGCATATATTCGATAAGTCTGGAGGCAAATAAAGTATGATTCATTACCATGTTGATGTAGGAGATCTTACAGAGATAGAACGTGCACTTGGAATGCAGAAGGATAAAAGCAAACAGGTGCTTAAAGCAGCTATAAATGATACAGTTAAAGAGACAGATAAGCTTCTTGCTAATGAAGCTAACAAAAGGTATTACATCAAGAAAACCAAGGTTAAGAAGACTTTATCAAAGAAAAAAGCAACAGTATCAAAACTGGAAGGTCTTGTAACATCAGTTGGTGGAGCTAATGAATTATATGATTACAAGGTAACACCAAGGGCATACAATCCTCATAACAGACCTAAAGCAGGTCATAAAGGTAATGTTAACAGAATGAACCAAGCAAAGAACTTATATCTTAGACCGGGGCAGAAAGATCAGTACAAGGCTTTTGTTGTAAAGTACAAGAGCGGCCACGTAGCCATTGCACAAAGAGTACCAGGTACAAGAATGAGAAACAAGCCTAATAAAGAAGCATTAAAAAACCTGCTTTCTTTGTCGACGCCTAAGCTTTTGGGAGAAGAACAGGGGGTATATGGTGTTGTAGAGCCACAGATGTATGACATATTAGAACAGAGTATTGAAAGAGAATTGCAAAGAATCTTAAGATAGGAGAATGTGTATGACACCATTAATGGTACAACAAGCCCTGATAGATGAGCTGAAAGAGATGTTTAAAGGCTATGAATATAAGAATGCAAAAGGCGAGATGGTACCTTTGAATGTGTATATGCAGGACACACCTGTTCAAAAGTATGTAACACCTGAATATGATGAAGAAAGTGAAACTGTTGATACATATGAGGAAGATGAAGAAAGCGAGGTTCCAGTACCATATATAATCGTAAGGTTAAAGAATGGCGGGCATACAGGAAATTATGAAGATCCTAATGTTATTAATATAGTGTTGATAGTTTGTATATGGGATGATGGACTTGAAAACGAAGGGCACGTAAGTGTTATGAATATCTTGCAGAAGATATATGAGAGATTTGCTAAAAATACAGATTTAAGAAGAATAGCTGTTTTTAACGGACAATGGGTCTGGGCCAGACAGGAAGATGATTATTATCCATTTTTCATAGGCTCAAGCTCATTGTCTTTTAATATTCCGTATATAAGAAAGGAAACGTATTATGGCGACTATTGCTAAAAAGAAAGAAGAGTCTAAAGAAAATCTTATGTATATAGGACCAACAATATCAGGCGTGGCCAGATATTCGACTGTATACAAGGATGGAATATTACCAGATAAATTAAAGAAATGCGTAGATAGTTTTCCTGCTATGAAAAAGCTGCTTGTTAGGATTGATGATATGCCGGAGGCGGTTAAAAAGCTTAATGAGGAACATAGCACATTAAAGACTATATACACACAGACAAGAAACAGATTTAAGGAGGTAAGATAAGAATGAGTTATAATCATGGAATTTCGGTACTGGAGAATCCTACAAGTGTACCTACACCGACTTTGAATACAAGTGAAGTGCCTATTATCTTTGGCACAGCACCTGTCAATATGGCAGCAGACCCACAGAAAGCTACAAATAAGTTATTTCTTTGCAACACATTTGCTGAGGCACAGGCAGCGGTAGGCTATTCAGATGATTATGAGAATTATACATTATGCCAGGCTATGGATGCATTCTTCAAAGTGTTCAAGATTGGACCTGTGGTTATATGCAATGTACTGGATCCTGCTAAACATAAAACTGAATATACAGAAACAATTACAGTTGTAGGAGAACAGGCAGTATCTACCAAGAAAGGAGTAATGCTTAATAATCTTAAGGTTACAGATGGTAGTTCAACAGCTTTAGTGAAAGATACTGATTATACAGTAGAATTTAACGAAGATGGATATGTTGTTGTAACTGTAATCAAGGAAGCAGTATCTAGTGTGCAGTTAACAGGAACAGCAATAGATCCTAGTGCTGTAACTGATAAGGATATTATTGGTTCATATGATGCTTCAACAGGAAAAGAAACAGGTATTGAGCTTGCAAGACGTGTATTTCCTATGTTTGGGGTAAGAGTAAACTTCCTGCTTGCACCTGGCTGGTCACAGATGCCATCAGTCGGCATGGCACTTATGGGAAAAGAAGAGAAGCTTAGTGGATTATTCAAGTGCAGAGCGGTACTTGATATTGATACTAAGAAAGCAACTAAGTATACAGATGTTGAAAAGGTCAAGAAAGACAGCGGCTATTCTTCAAACGATATATGTTTATGGCCTATGGTTTCATATGGTGGAAAGACTATGTATTATTCGGCAATATATGCTGCTATGACTTGTCTTCTTGATTATAACAATGGATCCATACCTAACATATCCCCATCAAACGAGGATATTAAGATCAGCGCTGCTGTTTTATATGATGGAACAGAGATTAATCTTGATATAACACAGGCGAATGAACTTAATGCAGTAGGCGTTGTTACAGCTATAAGTCTTAATGGCACATTTAAGTCCTGGGGCAATAATACAGCCGCTTATCCTGGCACAACCGATCCTAAGGACCGCTGGATATGCTGCAGAAGATTCTTTGACTGGTATGCTAACAGCTTCTTGGCTACATACCTTGATAAGGTGGATGATCCGGCGAACTACAGACTTATTGAATCTATCGTAGATTCAGAGAACGTAAGAGGTAACAGCCTTGTAAGCCAGGGCAAGTGTGCAGGTGCTAAAACTGTATATAACATGGAAGATAATCCAACAGGAAATGTTATTAATGGAACAATAGTGTTTAAGCAGTATATAGCACCTTATACACCAGCAGAGTATATCTTAGATGTATTAGAGTTTGACCCAACTATGTTAGAAGCAGCACTTGGAGGTGAATAATTATGAGTATAGCAAACATACCAGAAGTTATTAATGATTTTAATGTATATAACAATGGAAATAAGTTTATTGGAATATCAGGAAGTCATACGCTTCCTAACTTTGATGCAGTTACAGAAACAATGTCTGGTGCTGGAGTTCTTGGAGAATACGAAACAGGAGTAGTAGGAAATTACAGCTCAATGGAGCAGGAACTTGCTTTCAGAACGCTTGAAAGTGATATGTTTAATCTTATGGATCCTACACAGCCTGTTGATATTACATTCAGGGCTTCGCAGCAATCTACTGTAAAGTCATCAGGTGCTTTAGATTATGTAAGTATGAGAATCGTTGAAAGAGGACGTTTTAAATCTTTTGAGCCTGGCAAAATCGAAAGAGGTAAGCAGATGGAAGCCAAGCTTAAGTTTGAGCTGTTTTATATTCTCATAGAAATAGATGGCAACACAGTTATTGAATATGACAAGCTCAATTCGGTATTTACTGTAAATGGAAAAGATTTGCTTGAGAAAGTGAGGTCACAGTGCTAATGGAATTATCTACTAAAAGTAATACAGAAAAGAATATAGAAATGGAGGCTGCTGTTGTTGAAACGGCAGCCTCTAATGATGTTAAGGAAGAACAGGACGAATTAGTAATTAAGCTTAAGAAGCCTTATACATTTGAAAAAGTGGAATATAAGGAAATAGACCTTCGAGGTCTTAGAGAGCTTACAGCAGCAGATATGATTGCGATTAATAAGAGAATGAAGAGAGCATCAAGTGGCATTGATGTTATGCCAGAGGTAACTCTTGAATATGCAACAGAGATAGCAGCGAGAGGTGCAAGTCTTCCGATTGAGTTCTTTACAGCTCTTCCGGCCAGTGAAAGTATGGCAGTAAAGAATGCTGTATTGGGGTTTTTATTTGGTGCGGAATAAGCCCGGATGAGATAGATGAGTTAAGAAAGGTAATGATTGAATTATCTATTGCAACTAATACAGGGATAGATTACTTCAATTCATTACCACTTGATGAATTATTAGATACGATAAAGGATGTGATCGAGATTGGCAACAAAAGGAAAAGAATACAAGCTGGCAATAAGAATAGCAGGAGTTATTGATAAGTCCTTTAATGCCAGTCTTGCCACAGCAAATACAGCATTAAAAGCTAATATTCTTGCTATGGATAAAAATTTTACTACGCTTGATAAAAGCTTTGATGCAACTATGAATGCCGGAAAGAAGTGCTTTGGCGCAATAGCAACAGCCGCAGGCGTGGCAGGTGCAGCGGTAGCAGCGGCTGCTGTTGCATCAATTGCGGTTGGAAAGGAATTCGAGACGGCATTTACCGGAGTGAAAAAGACAGTTGATGCTACGGATGAGGAGTATGCAAAGTTAAGACAGAATATTCTTGATATGTCAGAGGAGATTCCATCAAGTGCATCTGATATTGCTGGTGTTATGGAAATAGCCGGACAGTTAGGAATAGCAACTGAATCTTTAACAGATTTCACTAAGACTATGATTAACTTAGGAGTATCTACTAACTTAAGTGCAGAGGAAGCAGCAACAGCTTTGGCCAAGTTTGCTAATGTTGTAAGCATGCCTGACTTTGACGAGGATGGAGTAAGTAATTATGAAAGACTGGGTTCTGTAATAGTTGACCTTGGTAATAACTTTGCCACAACAGAACAGGATATTGTAACAATGGCTACAAGATTAGCTTCAACTGGTGATATTGTTGGATTGTCAGAAGCACAGATTATGGCACTTGCAACAGCTATGAGTTCTGTCGGAATAGAGGCAGAATCAGGCGGATCAACTATGAGTAAGCTGCTAAGAAAGATACAGGTTGCAGTAGAAACAGGTTCAGGAGACCTTGAAAGCTTTGCAAGTGTGGCCAATATGACAGGAGAAACGTTCTCACAGACATTCAAGAATGATGCAGTAGTTGCTCTATCAGCATTTATTGATGGTCTTAATGATACAGAAAGAAATGGAAAGTCGGCAGTTGCTGTTCTTGATGATATGGGAATAAAAGAAGTACGTCTTACTAATACGATACTTGCCCTGGCTAATGCGCACGGAGTCATGAGTAATGCGATAGATACGGCTAATACAGCCTGGGATGAAAATACAGCTCTGGCGATAGAAGCTGGAAAGAGGTATGAAACTGTTGATAGTAAGCTGCAGGTTATGAAGAATTCTTTTGTTAATCTTGGAATAGCCGCTTATGAAGATTTAAGGGAGCCTTTGGTTGATGTAATAGGTTTTACTACTGATGAGATAGAAGAACTGAATAATAAGATAAGTGGTGCAGATGGTATAAATAAGTGGATTAATGATATTAGCGTTAAGATACCAACATTGAAAAGAAATATAACAACAAATGGAAAGCCTGTTGTTGTTTTTTTCAGTACTCTTAAGAGCAATGGAGAGTGGATGATAAAGAATAAGGCTGCTGTTATAGGCGTTGTGGAAGGGGTTGGAACAGCACTTGTATCATATAAGATAGCCTCCTCCTTATCGCATATAACAGCCGCAATAGCAAAGTTTACACCGGCTTCCTGGGGGATTATTGGAGTAACTACGGCTGTAACAGGTCTTAGTGCTGCGATATACACATATAACAATATACAACGTGAAGTTGTTAAGAACAATCTAAAAGGACATTTTGGAGAATTAACACTATCGCTGCAGGAACTTGATAAGGTGGCAAAAGGAATTATAAGCGCCGGGAACTTATCTGCAGTTGAAAAAGCACTATCAGCTTTTGATGAGCTGGACGATATATCAGCTACTATGCAGGAATCAGTTTCTAAGCTAGATAAGCTCAACTGGAAGGTATCAGTCGGAATTAGGCTTGATAAAAGCGAACAGGAAGATTATAAGACAGCTATTAATGAGTACGTGGCAGCGGCACAGAATTATGCACAGCAGTCACAATATGCAGTAGCTCTTAATCTTTCAATTGGGTTCAATGAAAATGATACAGAAAGTAAGGATGTTGTTGCTAAGGTTAATCAGTTTTACCAGGATAAATATGATCAGCTTGCGGAGTTAGGAACAGAACTTAATGCTGCAGTAACAGATGCATTTAATGACGGCTTTCTTGATATTGATGAGGCACAGACTATATCCAATATTCAGGCATCTATGGCAGAGGTACAGGAACAACTTGCAACAGGTGAGTTCGAGGCTAAAATGTCTATGCTGGAGCTTGATTATTCAGGCAAAGAGTTAACAAGTGATACATTCCAGAATTTACAGCAGGAGCTTAATGAACAGATTGAAGAGGCTACAAAAACTTATAAGGATGCATATGTTAAGAACTTTGCTTCAATCAAAGCAGCATATGAGGCGGGAGATTATCTGTCTGATGAGGAATACAATAACGCAATAGATGCTTTAAAACAGAAGTATCTTGATAATGTATCTAACATTCAGCAGAAGGCAGCAGAATTCCAGCTTAATACGATAACAGATGCGTATGGCGACCAGATAAGCGAAGCTAAGAAAAAGTGGGAAGAAACACTTGATGAACAGTTCGGAGATGAATATATACAGTCTTGGCAGGATAAAACAGGCGCTATGTGGCAGATGGTGTATGACACAATGTCAAATACAACATATCTTGACACAAGCGACAGGAAAGCAATATCACAGCTACTTGATTCATTAAAGCCTACTATGGAAGAAATGCAGGGCACGATTGATGAATATAAGGCTAAAGGTCAGGAGATTCCACAGGCGCTTGCAGAGGGAATGAATGACTATGAAGCATTGCTTGCACTGTCCGGAAGCTCTGATGCAGTTATGAATGCTGTTGGTGATTCGATAGCTAACACGGATAAGTATGATTCAATACTTAATATATTATCTGAACAGGGAAAGCAGCTTCCAGTACAAGTTGCAAGTGCAATAGAGGATAATGCCTCTTATGCTACAGATGCGTGCGATAACTTGTATAATGAGGTTGACAATGCACTTAATAATATCTTCTCAAAGGGGATAGATGTAGATGCCAATGTAAGAATAAATCTTAATCCGGTATATGATGATGTTGGCAATCTTACAGGACCTTGGAGTACAGATTACATTGAAGAAAATGGCGGCTTTAAGATGAATATACCAGGACACGCAGAAGGCGGTATATTTAACGAGCCACATTTGGCAGCATTCTGTGAGGATGGAATGGAAGCAGCTATTCCTATTGATGGAAGTGCAAATGCAATATCACTCTGGGAAGAGACAGGAAGATTGCTAGGTGTAAATGCAGGGATAAATCTCAATCCGGTATATGATGATGTTAATAAGCTTTCGGCATTTTACAATGGCAATATGTATACAAATACTGGGGCTGGTGACATACCTTTATGGCAACAAGCAGGTGAATTATCAGGACTAAGTGACAGACTTACAAGACAGGGTGGAGATAATGCTGTATCTATGTGGCAGCAGAGCCAAAGTCTTATTGATATGAGAGGAAACTTATCAAGCTCTGCTGTGGCTGGCACTTCTACGGATAATTCTATAACTGTTGAGTACAAGCCTACGCTTCAATTCTATGGAGCAGCACCAAGCAGGGAAGATATACAGAATGCACTTAGTATATCTGAAAGCCAGTTTGAAGAATTAATGCAAAGGTATATAAAACAAAATGGAAGGAGTTCTTTCTAAGAATTTATGGCAAAGACATATATAACTGTGTCTGGCGATACCTGGGATAGAATAGCTAAAGAGGTGTATGGATCTGAAAACTACACCTCTTTTCTTATGGCCAATAATCAGGATAAGATAGACGTATTTGTTTTTCCAGCGGGAGAAGAACTTATTATTGAGGATAAACCACAGAAAACAAAGGTTCTTCCAGATTGGAGGTCATAATGGCACTACCCAGAAATGTTGAGGCATTGATAGAATATGATGGAACATACAGACAGGTTGTGACAGAAACAATCTCAACGACAACAATAGAAGAGTCAGATGATGATGGAACATATACTGTTGAATCCGGAGATACACTCTGGGGAATAGCATCAGACTTCCTTGGAGCTGGTATAAGGTATACAGAGATATATGATGCTAATGTTGATACGATAGAAGCAACAGCGCAGGACCATGGCTTTGATAGTTCTGACAGCGGTCATTGGATATGGCCAGGTGAAGAATTAATTATACCGGGACTTGGAGGCGGAACAACAGAAGTTACCACAACTACAACGAGCACAAGAGTTGAAGTACTTGGTGAATCTCATCCAGAACTTGGAAGTATGATAAAAGATAATATATCATCACTTTCATACACAGATGTGGCAAGCGGACAGTCTGACAGCGCAAACATAACATTAAATGATATTAACAAAGACTGGCTTACAACATATTATCCCAAAAAGGGAGCAGACTTTAAAATTGGGATAACGTTGCATAACTGGAACAACGAAAACGAAGAAGTTAATAATGACTTTGGCACTTTTATAATTGATGATATAAGTTTTTCCGGAAGAGGCCTTAAATGTAATATTGGGATGGTAAGCGCACCACAGAATGACGATTTTAAGTCACTTCAAAGGACAGAAACTTACACAGATACAACAATAAGGGATATAGCGCAGAAGATAGCAGACAGGGCTGGGATAGAGCTATATTACGATGCAGATGATATAAACATATCAGAAGTGGAGCAGAAAGACCAGGCAGACAGTAGTTTCCTTTTATCATTATGTGAAAAGTATGGATTAGGGATGAAAACCTACAATCACAAGGCTGTTATATTTGACATTGTAATGTATGAGAAGAAAGATTCAGTACTGACTATGGATGAAAGCGATATGTCTGCCTGGAGCTACAATGATACTATTGAGGGAACATATACAGGAGTTAAATTAAGTTATTCTAATCCTGATAATGATGATACTATCAATGTCTTTGTGGGAGAGTCAGGAAGAACATATTATATGAATATGCAGTCTTCAAGTGAATATGATGCGCAGCTTCAGGCGGCTGCAAAGATTAATGCAGCTAATCGTGATATAGAAAAGCTGTCAGTTACGATTATGGCCAATCCTGATATAGTTGCAACACAATGTATTGACGTAACCGGTCTTGGAAAAATTAACGGAAAATACTATATAGACAGCATTAAGCATGATATTGGCAGTGGATATAAGCAGAAGCTTACAATGCATAAGGTGCAAGATCCTATAATCATATCGGCACCGGTTTACGTGGAACCGGAATATACGGAAGATGATACAGGTACAGTATATGTAGTTGAATCCGGAGATACGCTTTGGGGCATAGCTTCTGACTTTTATGGAGCTGGTATAAGATATACAGAAATATATGATGCTAATGTTGATACGATAGAATCAACAGCGCAGGACCACGGCTTTGATAGTTCGGATAGCGGTCATTGGATATGGCCGGGCGAGGAGTTAATCATACCTTAGACAGGATTTTTATAAAATATAAAAATGAAGATTAACAAAGATGTGAAAATCAGATAATGCAAAGTATGAGAAAGTGAGGCTATATGGAATTAAGAGTTGGCAGAGTTATTGAGACTTATTCTCAAACAGGCAGAGTAAAAGTTACATACGAAGATACAGATACATCATCACTTGAACTGCCTATGTTAACTATGAATAATGAGTGTTCGCTGCCGAACGTTGGTTCCAGGGTTGTTACGTTGCACTTTGATAATGGCAGCAGTAAAGGGATAGTGTTGGGAACATATTATTATGATGGTAATACACCTGCGGCTGCATCAGGATATCGTAAAGATTTCGGAAATGGGTGTTATGTAACTTCCGATGGAGACATTGATTTTACAGCAGGCTCTACTGGAATATCTGTTAAGGAAATCGTACAGAAGTTTAACGAACTTTCCAAACAGATAAAATCACTAGCAGCTTCGGTTGATAAACTTGATACTAAAACAACAGCTTTAGAGGAAAAAGTAGAAAAAATGGATAATTCAGCTAAGATAGAGGAACTTGAAAAGAAGATAGCAGAGCTTGAAAAGAAAGCAGGTACATAAATGGTAGTTGGAAACTTAGGTAGCCTTATTACGTTTGAAGTTAGTAGCGATAAGATACAGACATTTAATTCGTTGTCGCGCGAAGTGAAAGGAAGATGGACGACACATGATGTTATAGGCGGTAAAGCAAGGTCTGAATTCCTGGGCGCTGATTTATCCGATATGTCTTTTTCAATAACATTGTCAGCAAACCACGGCGTACGTCCACGAGATACATTAGAAAGAATTGAGCAGGCAGTTGAAAATGGAGAACATTTCCCATTCGTATTAGGTGGGAAGATGATAGGAAAATATGACTGGAAGATAACTTCTGTTAGTGAATCTTACGATAAAATCATAGCAGATGGATGTGTTGTACAGGCTAAGGTTAATATTACTCTTCAGGAATATTTGTAGGAGGTGCGTGCATATGGAAACTGTTATTGATGTTGAGGAAAAGGGTTTCGGCAAAGATGAACTGGAAGATATTTCAAGGTGTCTTAAAACTTTATACTCTGTGATAGCTGGAACAATGCCTCTTGACAGAAACTTTGGCATTAATACTAATGAGATTATGGGATATCCAACAGAGGTTGCTAAAAATAAGCTTTCAGTTGAGATTATACAGAAGACAAGAACATATGAACCAAGAGTGAGCATAAGTAAGATTGAATATGATGTAGCAGAAGACGGACAGTTGAAACCACATATATATCTTAAGAAAGGGGATAGCGTATGAGTGTAGTAACAGAGAAATTTCCGGATATAAGCTTTATAAAAGATGAAAAAATAGAAGATGTATTAAGCCAGATGATTAATGATTATCAAAGCAAGTATAAGGAACTCACAGGAAAAGACATATCATTAGCAAAAAGCGATCCATTCAGACTTATTATGTATGCCTGTGCATTACAGATATATCAGGCTATGCAATATGCAGACAGAGCAGGAAAGATGAGCTTTTTGAAGTATGCAAAAAGGGATTATCTTGATAATCTATGTGCTTTAAAAGGTATATCAAGGATTAAGTCAAAACCGGCAACAACTATTTTAAAGTTCAGCATAGCGCAAGTATTACAGTCTGCTGTGAGCATACCTGCAGGTACACGTGCAACTAATGGCAATAATATATTTTTTGCGACAAACAAATATGTTGAGATTCCTGCTGGAGAAAGAGAAGCGATAGTAACGGCGACGTGTACAACACCGGGATTGTGCGGTAATGGATTTGAAGAAGGAGAGATAAATAAACTTGTTAATACATTACCTTATGTTGTAACAGTTAAGAATACCTCTTTAACATCAGGAGGCTGTGATACAGAAAGTGATGATTCACTTAGAGATAGGCTGTTTAATGTATCTAATTCATATTCAACTGCCGGTCCATCAGGGGCATATGAATATCATGTTAAACAGGTAGATAGTTCAATAGATGATGTGGTTGTAAGGTCTGATACAGCAGGAGAAGTTGATATAATGTTTGCATCAAATGGTAAAATCCCGGAAGAAGGACTTATAACAAAAGTGAAGGAAGCATTAAATGACAGAAGCATAAGACCTTTGACAGATAATATAAAGGTTAAAATGCCTAAGGAATATACATATAATGTAAAGGTTACTTATTACATTGGAAGAGAAGACGAAACAGCGGTGACAGCGATACAGTCTAATGTCGAGGCAGCAATCCGGGCATATAACAAATGGCAGACAAAAAAGATAGGAAGAGATATAAATCCATCATACTTGATACAGAAAATTATGGAAGCAGGGGCAAAACGTGTGAATGTTGAGTCACCTGCTTTTACTGTATTAAGTAATGATACGTTGGCGAAGTGCGGAACAATCACAACTACTTACGGAGGTGTAGAGGATGGTTAATCTATCAAAAAGTAATATAACAGATATTCTTCCTGATTATTTTACAGCTATGCCAGAAGTAAAAGCTTTAAGTTATGCAATATCTAATGCTATATTCAGGCTTTTATCTTACAGTAATACAACAAGTATATATTCAACACTTGATAGTGCTGATGATAGTGTACTGGATATGCTTGCTGCTGAATTTGATGCACAATATTATGCGCCAGAACTTGATATAGAATCAAAAAGAAAGATTGTGAAGAATGCGATTGTATGGCATATGAGTGCCGGAACTCCGGCAGCAGTAGAAGAGCTTATAACGGCTGTATTTGGTGAGGGCACAATCCAGGAGTGGTTTGAGTATGATGATGAACCATATTATTTCAAAATAAAAACTAATGCACAAATGACAGAAAACATGAATGCACAGTTCAGCTCAATGCTTCGTAAGGTGATAAACACAAGATCGCATATAAGAGCTATTGAAATACATAGGGAAAACAATCAGATAATATATCCGTGCTTTGGGTTGTTAGCAACTTATATTCCGGCTGCTATCAGAGATGGATACAAGGAAAATAGAGATATAGAATCAGTAATAAATTATTCGGTAGTTGATTCATCAGCGGTTATATCACCGGCGATAACAGAAAAATTAAACATAAAACAGGAAGATATAACAGCAATATTTAACACAGGAATGACTGTGATATGCGTATCATCGCCGCCGGTAATAACAGAAAAACTTAATATTAAATGCGAAGATATAACAGCAACTATGATATCAGGAACAGGAACTATTGCAGTATTGAAGCAGCCTGAATTAAGAGAAAAACTTGATGTTGTATCAGAATTTGTAACACAGGCTATTTCAGCAGCAAGTGCTACTGATAGCATATATAAGAACACGATTAAAGAATAGGAGGAAAACATATGCCACAGTTATTTAACAATGCTGTAATGACTAACAAAGGTGCTAATCTGCTTGTGAGAGCGCAGGCAGGACAGATTAAGCTTCAGTTTACAAGGATGGTAGTAGGAAATGGAACGTATGCTTCATCGGAAAAGACAATCCAGGCATTACAGAAGACAATAAAATTAAAGTCACAGAAAAATGCTTATGCATTATCAGCAGTAAATGTATATAGTGAGCATTCTGTCAAGGTAACAGCATTAATAACAAATTACGATTCTGTAAAACAGAGCGCATTAGTATCAGCTGGTTATTACATTAACGAAATTGGTTTGTTTGCGAAGCCACAGGGGGCAGCGGATAGTGAGGAAGTGTTATATTCTATTGCGGTTGTTGCGGGCGACAATGGAGATTTTATGCCGCCTTATAACGGATATAATCCAGCGCAGATTGTACAGGATTATTATGCAACAGTAGATAACAGTACACAGGTTACAATACAGACTGCAGGTGCAGCTCTCCTTGCATCAGAGGCTAACATAATAACAGATGATACAACTAAAACCAGATACAAGCTTGGAATAAATAATGGAAATATGTACTATGAGGAGGTTTAAAGATGGGAAACAAGGTTAATATCGCAAGACAGGATACACTTGAAGAGGTTCTTAGTATAATAAAATCTGAATCTGTGTATGGATTCATTGAGCATAATGCGATACTTGCACCAGGTCAGAGAATTGAATATATTGGAGCAAATAAGAATTATACACCTATTACAGTAACTAAGGGTGGCGGCTATTCGCTTGGAAGCTGGGGTGACTTTCCATGGCTTAAGGCAAACAAGCCGTATATGGTAAGGTCAGATGGTACTGCAGATTATAGATTGAACGAAAATGATTACACAAAAAGGGAAGATGGCACAGCATCAGACGTTGCAAATGCAGATTATGACGGCGGAGCATTTGCCTGGGCACAGAAAATATACAAGAAAGAATATACCTCAGGCGATGACAGATATGTATTATTCAGATTTGAGAAAGCAGATGGCTTTGAACCGGTAGGTTTTATAGATTCTGATAATAACGAACTTGAAGGTGTATGGATTCCTATGTTCTATGGCTCAATTATAAAAGATAAGATGAAATGCATATCAGGTAATCAGCCTGTGTATAACAAAAATACAACAGAGGAAAAGGCAGCAATAGATGCCGTTGGTTCAAGAGCTAGATTTTTTGGAGGACCTATTGTCAGTACGTTAATTGACCTTATGCTGATGTTTGGAAAAAACTGTAACTTACAGGAGGTATATGGAACAGGAAATTGCAACGGATATGATCAAAGCCAGGAACCGACTTATGGAGTTAAAAGAAATGCAGTAGTAAACGGCGGCCAGTTTTATGGAACTAATGATGGCAAAAGCCTTAATAAGATATTTCACTCTATCGTTTTAGGCTCTTATAATCAGTGGATGAGAGACCCTTATGTTATATGTGTGAATGGAGAACTTAAAGTAAGCAAGAATTATACATATGATATATCAGGTGCAAGCTATGAAAGCACAGGTATTAAATATACTATTGGAGATACTAACTGGCATTATCCACATAGATATGTTTCGGTACCAGGCTATGGAGCAGTAGCGGAAATGCCATTCAATGGAAGCACAGCAACAGGAGGGTGCGATGGTATTATTATAAATAAGAATATAACGGCGGTTTCCCTTGCGTTCGGTGCTTGCAACGATGGCCTGTCTGCGGGTCCACGCACACGCATTCTGAGCCGTGTTGCTGGTATTGCGGTCTGGAGCATCGGCGCTGCCTTTCTTCTGCTTCCACCTGCCGGCGCTGCCGCTTAGGGGGGTGTGGGGGTGTGCGTAGCACAATTCCCCCACATAATTTAGTAAAATTGAATTATAAATAAGGGGTTGTAATTGATGTTCTCTTTCGGGGCGGTTTCCCTTGCGTTCGGTAATTGCAACAATGGCCTGAATGCGGGTCCACGCACACGCAATCTGAACAATGTTGCTGGTAATGCGAACTGGAACATCGGCGCTGCCTTATATTCTATCCACGGAATAGTAATATAAAATCAATTAAGATCCTACACCGTTGGACGTTGAAAAACGTATATGCCGCCATAACTGGTATGGCTAGTGGAAATTAACTTGATGCAGGACAGACAGTAAAGCGGTCGCACCTGCTGTCTGTAAAGGATAGAAGATAAAATATCTTTATAGGAGTACAAAATGAAACAGTACAAATATCTGTATCGTAAAATGCTTGATGAAGGAATAATCAGAAAAGCATATAAGAATTTAAGGAAACATAAGACTAAAAGAAAAGAAATAATATACATTGATGCGCATCTTGATGAAGAAGTTCAAAAGATGCGCATTATGATTTTAAACACAAAACCAGAAGAAATAAAAGTACCTAATCCAGAATTAAGATACATTCCATTAGAGCGAAAACCTAAAATGATATATGAGCATGGCAAAGAGCGAAAAATATATATGCCTGAAATACATGAACAATGGCTTCATCATATAATAATTCTTATTCTAGCTCCTATTATAATGGCTACCTCATATGAGTTTTCCTGTGGTTCTTTTCCAGGAAGAGGAGCACATTATGGAAAACGGCAGATAGAAAGATGGTTAAGAAAAGATACAAAGGGAATGAAGTATTTTCTGAAAATTGATATCCGCCATTTTTATAATAATATTCGCGTAGATATTCTTTTTAAAGAGTTAAAGACACGGATAAAAGATGAATGGTTTTTATATGTAATAAGAGTATGTCTTACAGGATTTAAGAAAGGTATTCCACTAGGCTTTTATATAAGTCAATGGTTAGCCAACTATATGCTTGAATATCTTGATAAGTTCATATTATCTGAATACAACGTGTATGTGAGGTATATGGATGATATGACTATATTTTCAAGTTCAAAAAAGAAATTAAGAAAGGTTTTATGTGACATAAAACAGATTCTTGGAAGGAGATACAGACTGAAGCTTAAACACAATTATCAGATATGTAGGATGTATTATGAGGGTAAAAGGATAATGGGATGTCCATTAGATTTTATGGGATTCTTGTTTTATAGGAATAAGACAATTATAAGAAAAAATATTCTTATATCTGCAACAAGGCTTGTTAATAAAATGAGAAAGGCTAAAGCTCTAAGAAGAGGATATTATTATAAGCATATAGTAGCTTTATTAAGTTATATAGGCTGGTTCAGCTGTACGAATACATATGATGCGTACAGAATGTACATAAAGCCATATATAAATATAAAGAATCTGAAAAAGATTGTATCAAAACTAAAAAGGAGGCAAAACGATGAAACAATGGATAACGGAACGATGTGCAACACAACCAAGCGAAACACAGCTTATTGCGCCTGACACTTTAATACAGCGCCGTAATATTAAAGCTGTGGAACATAAAGCAACAGATACGATGGATGCATACACAGACTATGAATGTGAAAGCAGGGAGATAAGCGTGTCTGAATATGAGATGCTTAAGAGCTTTGAACAGATAGATACTGACAAAGCGGTCGAAGCTTACACATTACAGTTAATGGAAGAGGGGGTATTATAATGAACACATTTGCAGTTGTACTCAAAAGGCTTTATGCAAAAGGAGAAGTTACAGAAGAGCAGGTAAAAGAAAGAGTTGCCAGCGGTAAAATAAGTAAAGATGATTATAAATACATAACAGGTGAAACGTATGTTAAGTAGTGTCGAAATCATTGATATTCAGAATACAATCATAAAAATGCAGTCAGAAGTAATATATGATTTGTTCGGACAGCTTAAGCAGTATATGACTGTTGAAGAATTAGACAACAGCCAGGTAGTAATGAAAATCAATGCAGCGGCAAAATTAAGAAGTGAAATAGGAGGAATTTAGTTTATGACAATATTAACAGAAATATGCACAACAGCATTACATAATAAGCTGATTCAGCTTGTTATTATAGCAGTAATCATTGATACATTCTTTGGGGTGTTAAGAGCCATAAAGTACCATAAGTTTAATAGTGGATTTGGCATCGATGGAGCTATCCGCAAGTGCGCTATGATTATATCAATTATAATGCTTGCATTGGTGGACTACATAACCGGCTTTAATATGATAGGTTTCCTGCCAGAGGAAATAAGACGATATATTGGAGAAAGTATTGGTATATCAGGCTTTTTCGCATTACTATATATAGCGTATGAGGTTGTAAGTATATTAAAGAATATGGCTTTGTGCGGACTACCAGTTAAAAAGGTATGGCTGTATGTTAAAATGTTCTTAAGCAAATATACTGATGAGTTGCCAGATGATGATGAGCTTGCAGAGGATAAAGCAGCACCAGAAATAAGTAACAATAAAACATATATTAACTAATGAGCACACAAGGTAATCGCTATGTGTGCTATTTTTATGTGCACATAGCGGGAATATATAAAAAGAAAGTGAGGAAAAGAAGTATGAGTAAAGTAACATGTGTTGATGTATCAAGTTGGAATGGAGACATCGACTGGAACAGAGTAAGAGAGGCTGGGATTACCCATGCAATCTTAAAAGTCATACGCAAGGATTTAGAAAAGGATAACCAGTTTGAGAATAACTGGCGCGGTTGCCAGCTTTCGGGTGTTCATATATGTGGCGTGTACAATTATGTATACACACCATCCATAGAAGAGGCTGTTACAGTAGCCAACAAGGCACTTGAAGCATTAGCAGGTAGAAAAGTAACTATCTGGATGGACATAGAGGATGCTTGTATGCAGAATCTTGGAGAGCAGCTTATAGATATAATTAAGGCATATAAGCATACAATCGAAGCTGCTGGATATGAATTTGGAATATATACAGGCTTAAGCTGGTATGGAAGCTATATTGCCCCTTACGCTGATGAGGAAATTCTTAACTGCAGATACTGGATAGCAAGATATAATCTGGGATATGAACAGATGAATGTGAATGAAGAGCCAGTTCAGGACAAGAAACCTGATGTTGCCAGATATCTTGCTGGATGGCAGTACACAAGTTCAGGACTTGTTGATGGCATTGAAGGCGTAGCAGATTTATCAGAATTTTATGAGCATCCGGAAACTGATAAAGGTACTGATCAGGGTGATGATAACAGTAATTCAGACAATGATAATGCTGATGAACCTGTTAATGTTATTTATGCAGCTTATACAGACAAATGGTGGCCAGAAGTAATCAACCGGGAAGACTGGGCTGGTAAAGGTGATAACTCCGCTATAACAGCTATTGCAATAAGAGCAGATAGAGGCGGTGTTAAGTATAGAGTACACACAACAGATGGAGTGTGGCTTCCATATGTAACCAGCTTTGATTATGATGATTTTGAGAATGGATTTGCGGGTGACCAGCGTACACCGATAGATGCAATAGAGGCTGTTTATCTGACAGAAGAAGGTGAGCCTTGGAAATATGCTCATTATATTGTATCCGTATTTGATAACAGAAATTTCTATCCGGAACAGATAGATGCAGAAACAAGAGATGGAATGGATGGTTATGCAGGTGTGATGGGAAAAGCAATCGACAAGTTCCAGATGTGGATAGAATAATGGAAGATGATCTTATTAAGTTATATATGAAGTATTGGATTGCATATATAAAACTGCTGTGATACTATGCACATATAAATAGGTAGAAACTATCATATCCAAAGGTGTGGTTCTAATTCCTCAGTGCCGATATCTGTAAGCAGCCCGGCAACTTCCCTGTATGGCATAGAATATCTTTGCGAGATGTAACGCATAGAAGCACCAAGCTCGCCGTCCGGGCCACCATATTGACTGATTATCATAGCCGCCAGAGTAGGGTTCGTCTGTTTTATTTTAATAGGGTATTCAAGTCGTTTTTCATAATTCCACATATCAGCAGCCCTCCATTTCCCAAGGCATTGGAGTTGCTACCCACATCCAGTAATTGTCGTTGGAAATGTGTAATTTATCGAGAGGTCCATAATAATCTGCGTACTGTGTCATATAATCGCAGTATTTATCTTTAATCTGTGCATAATATTCAATTGCTTCAAGGTCATCGGGGTGAGTATCAAGGTAGAGATTGACTTCTGTTAGTACAAATCCCAGTTCATAAATATTCTGCATAAGCCCACGTTTGTCGGCTGTTAAAGCACAGCTGGACTGTCTGGTTGGAGTGAGGGCACTGTTGGAATTGCCGCTGTTGCACAGATTGTTATTGTAATTGCGGTTGTTATTACAGCTATTATTAGAATAGCCATTATTGCAATTCTGCTGGCAATTGAAGGAAGACCTCTGGTTCATAGATGGCTGGTTAGTCATATTATTCATACTCTGCCTCCTGCAAAAGGTTTGGATAATACAGGAAATAAAGTTCCACATTTAAGGGCTTTGCAAGGGTCATACAAATCTCCCCATTTCTGCCACGGTACATAACACATAGCAATCGCCCACGTATTCTGTATTTTCATAATCGAAAAAACTCCATATATTAAACTTATTAGTATTATATGTGGAAAATGACTTGATGCTACTATATGTAATTATATTGAATTTGACATATAATATGAGATTAAATATAATATTTACATAACCTAACGATAACAAAAGTGATAATAGAGCTGGATATAATAGAATTCGGCTAATCGTAGATTGATAGAGATACATTAATTGTATGCGGCTATGCTATAGGAGTAATTTCTACTGATTGTAGATTAAAGAGGTTAGGTTGTTAAATAACACGAAAGTGTTATTTTTTTAATTTACAAATAAAATAACTTAACACCTCTTTACAAAAAATACAAAAGGTGTTATTGTAAAAATATAAATGGCACTATTGTAATAATCAGAAATAATATATTTTTAAGCAATTATATATTCATTAATATTTATTAAGAAATCAGAGGAGGTACATCAATGAACAAAGCAGCAGACAATTATACAGGCAGTAATTACGATGAATTTATAGCATTATCCAAAGTACAGAAGACTTTAAGAAATGAACTAAAGCCAACTCCATTTACAGCAGAACATATCAAGCAGAGGGGAATTATCTCAGAGGATGAATATAGAGCACAACAGAGTCTGGAGTTAAAGAAGATAGCTGATGAATATTATAGGAATTATATTACACACAAGTTAAATGACATCAATAATCTGGATTTTTATAATTTATTTGATGCAATAGAAGAAAAATATAAGAAGAATGATAAAGACAACAGAGATAAGTTGGATTTGGTGGAAAAATCAAAGCGAGGAGAGATAGCTAAAATGTTATCAGCAGATGATAATTTTAAATCAATGTTTGAAGCCAAATTGATAACAAAGCTTCTTCCTGATTATGTGGAACGTAATTATACAGGTGAGGATAAGGAGAAAGCACTTGAAACACTTGCCCTTTTTAAAGGCTTTACTACATATTTTAAAGGTTATTTTAAAACAAGAAAGAATATGTTTAGTGGAGAAGGAGGGGCTTCTTCTATATGCCATAGAATTGTTAATGTTAATGCTTCGATATTTTACGATAATTTGAAGACATTTATGCGCATACAGGAAAAAGCAGGAGATGAAATAGCGTTAATTGAAGAAGAATTAACAGAGAAGCTTGATGGCTGGAGGTTAGAGCATATCTTTTCCAGAGATTATTATAACGAAGTTCTGGCACAGAAGGGGATAGATTACTACAATCAGATATGTGGAGATATTAATAAGCATATGAATTTATACTGCCAGCAGAATAAGTTTAAAGCTAATATTTTTAAGATGATGAAGATTCAAAAACAGATAATGGGTATATCAGAAAAGGCATTTGAAATTCCTCCAATGTATCAGAATGATGAAGAAGTGTATGCTTCATTTAATGAATTTATTAGCAGGCTCGAAGAAGTTAAGCTGACAGACAGGCTTATAAATATTTTGCAGAACATTAATATATATAATACAGCAAAGATTTATATTAATGCCAGATATTATACAAATGTGTCAAGTTATGTGTATGGCGGTTGGGGCGTGATAGATTCAGCTATAGAACGATATTTATATAATACAATAGCAGGAAAAGGTCAAAGCAAAGTTAAGAAAATAGAAAATGCTAAGAAAGATAATAAATTTATGAGCGTTAAAGAACTGGATAGTATCGTGGCAGAGTATGAGCCAGATTATTTTAATGCTCCATATATTGATGATGACGATAATGCAGTTAAGGCTTTCGGTGGACAGGGTGTGCTTGGCTATTTTAATAAAATGTCGGAGCTGTTAGCAGATGTCAGCCTGTATACAATAGATTATAATTCTGATGACAGTCTTATAGAGAATAAGGAAAGTGCGCTTAGAATAAAAAAACAGCTGGATGATATAATGTCGTTATATCACTGGTTACAGACATTTATTATAGATGAAGTCGTAGAAAAAGATAACGCATTTTATGCTGAGCTGGAAGATATATGCTGTGAATTGGAAAATGTGGTAACACTGTATGACAGAATTCGCAATTATGTTACTAAGAAGCCTTACAGTACACAGAAGTTTAAGCTTAATTTTGCTTCACCAACACTTGCTGCTGGCTGGTCAAGGAGTAAGGAATTTGATAATAATGCAATAATATTGCTTAGGAACAACAAATATTATATAGCGATATTTAATGTGAATAATAAGCCTGATAAACAGATAATAAAAGGTAGTGAAGAGCAGCGATTATCGACAGATTATAAAAAAATGGTATATAATCTCCTGCCTGGTCCTAATAAGATGCTTCCTAAGGTATTTATTAAATCTGATACAGGAAAAAGAGATTATAACCCATCATCATATATATTAGAAGGATATGAGAAGAACAGGCATATCAAATCAAGTGGTAATTTTGATATTAATTACTGCCATGATTTAATAGATTATTATAAAGCGTGTATAAATAAACATCCTGAATGGAAGAATTATGGCTTTAAATTCAAGGAAACTAATCAATATAATGATATAGGGCAGTTCTATAAAGATGTTGAGAAACAGGGATATTCTATTTCATGGGCATATATAAGTGAAGAGGATATTAATAAGCTTGATGAGGAAGGAAAGATATATCTGTTTGAGATATATAATAAGGATTTGTCTGCACACAGTACTGGCAGGGATAATCTTCATACAATGTATTTAAAGAATATATTCAGTGAGGATAATCTTAAGAATATCTGCATTGAATTAAATGGTGAAGCTGAACTTTTCTATCGTAAATCCAGTATGAAAAGCAATATAACCCATAAGAAAGATACAATACTTGTTAATAAAACATATATTAATGAAACGGGTGTAAGAGTATCTTTATCTGATGAAGACTATATGAAGGTCTATAATTATTACAATAATAATTATGTTATAGATACAGAAAATGATAAAAATCTTATTGATATAATTGAAAAAATCGGACATCGCAAAAGCAAAATAGATATTGTTAAAGATAAGAGATACACAGAGGATAAATATTTTCTGTATCTTCCAATAACAATTAATTATGGAATTGAAGATGAAAATGTTAATTCCAAGATAATTGAATACATAGCCAAGCAGGATAATATGAATGTTATAGGAATAGACCGTGGAGAGAGAAATCTTATATATATTTCTGTAATTGATAATAAAGGCAATATTATAGAACAGAAATCATTTAATCTTGTCAATAATTATGACTATAAGAATAAACTTAAAAATATGGAAAAGACAAGGGATAATGCAAGAAAGAACTGGCAGGAAATAGGTAAGATTAAAGATGTTAAAAGTGGTTATCTGTCAGGCGTTATATCTAAGATAGCAAGAATGGTAATTGATTATAATGCAATAATTGTAATGGAAGATTTAAACAAAGGCTTTAAGAGAGGAAGATTTAAGGTTGAACGTCAGGTGTATCAGAAATTTGAGAATATGCTGATTAGTAAACTTAATTATCTTGTATTTAAAGAGAGAAAAGCTGATGAGAACGGAGGAATATTAAGGGGATATCAGCTTACATATATTCCTAAAAGCATAAAAAATGTTGGAAAGCAGTGCGGCTGTATATTCTATGTGCCGGCAGCTTATACATCAAAGATAGATCCAGCCACAGGATTTATTAATATATTTGATTTTAAGAAATATTCAGGCAGTGGCATTAATGCTAAAGTTAAGGATAAAAAAGAATTTCTTATGAGTATGAATTCAATCAGATATATTAATGAAGGTTCAGAAGAATATGAAAAAATCGGACATAGAGAACTGTTTGCGTTTTCTTTTGATTATAATAACTTTAAAACATATAACGTAAGCAGTCCGGTAAATGAATGGACAGCCTACACATATGGGGAAAGAATTAAGAAGTTATATAAAGATGGCAGATGGTTACGTTCAGAAGTATTAAATCTTACAGAGAATTTAATTAAGCTTATGGAACAATACAATATTGAATATAAAGACGGACACGATATAAGGGAAGATATATCGCATATGGATGAAACACGAAATGCTGATTTTATATGCAGTCTGTTTGAAGAATTAAAGTATACAGTTCAGCTAAGAAATAGCAAGAGTGAAGCAGAAGATGAGAATTATGACAGACTTGTATCGCCAATTTTAAATTCGTCTAATGGATTTTACGACTCATCTGATTATATGGAAAATGAGAATAATACCACACATACAATGCCTAAAGACGCAGATGCCAATGGCGCATACTGCATAGCATTAAAAGGTTTGTATGAGATTAACAAGATTAAACAGAACTGGAGTGATGATAAGAAGTTTAAAGAAAATGAATTGTATATAAATGTTACTGAATGGCTTGATTATATTCAGAATAGAAGGTTTGAGTAGATGGAAGATTTGATATTAATTTCTAATCTCAATGATTTTATATTTTGTCCGGTTTCCATATATTTTCATAAATTATATGGAAATCAGGACAATTTGACATATTTTGATAATGTACAGTGGAATGGAAGAAAGCCAAGAATTAAAAGTGACTATGTGAATGTTGTATTAGACATAGGTTATACAATGCTTTTTAATATTGTTGATGCAATGTTGCAAGTTTATGGATTTGATACATATTATGGGGTGTTTCATAAGTGTTTCTATATGAGGAAGTCATTAGTGTGCGACATAATGGAGCCGATAAGACCAATTATAGACTATGAGGTGCGAAAAGCTATTAATCTGGGACAGTGTAAAATTGATGATTTTGAAAAATATGATGAACACTGGTGTTTAAAATATAAGAATAATCCACAATATATTCAATTTTTAATGCAGGCAATTATGGAATATAAAGATGAAATATTTATGTATATACAAAGCTATTATAGATATTTTATGAAAATGAAAAGTGTATCAGAATTTCCGCAGTTTAATATATAACTAGATTGGAGGTATTATGGTAGTTGTAAGTTATGATATATCAAATGACAAATTAAGAACTAAATTTGCTAAATATCTTTCAAGATTTGGACATAGATTACAATATTCCGTGTTTGAAATTGACAACAGTGAAAAAATCGTTAATAATATAGTAAATGACTTGAAGAACAAATATGAGAAATCTTTTTCGCAAGAGGATAGTGTTATTATATTTAAACTTTCATCAAGTTGTGAAGTACTGAGGTTTGGATATGCAAAGAATGATGAGAAGGACTTTATTATAATAAGCTGAAACATTTGAGAATGCAAACCTTGACCTTAATATTTAAAATTAGATGGGTTACTTAATATAATATGTGTATATTGCATAAAAAATAATCAAAAAATGTTACTTAACAAAGGAATAATTGTATAATATGACGATATAAGCGTTAAGTAACCTAAATAATTTCTACTGTGTGTAGATTTCAAAGATGTTGAAAAAAGAGGACAGTTAAGTAACCTAAATAATTTCTACTGTGTGTAGATAATGACAGTCAATGCAAGAGATATACGAGTTAAGTAACCTAAATAATTTCTACTGTGTGTAGATTCTCCCTGCAATCCTGATGACAGCTAGTTAAGTAACCTAAATAATTTCTACTGTGTGTAGATCCTTTTCCTGAAGAAACAAGATAACAGTTAAGTAACCTAAATAATTTCTACTATGTGTAAATTCCGGTTCAGATTGATGACAAGACAAGTTAAGTAACCTAAATAACTTGGCTTCCCCAATATATTGAATATTCTCCCCATTCTTGCTAAAATACCACTACAAGATTAATAGAAAAGGATATCCAATTATGAAAGAAAAGATATATACAGTTCCAGTTAATGATGCGTTTGCGTTGGATAGTGAATGTCCGATTTGTTCAATGTTTGAAAAGCTGGAGAATGATGCGGTTGAGTATGCAATGGGTCCGAGCTATATGGAAGATGACATAAGAGAAAAGACTGATAAAATTGGATTTTGCAGTCGCCACATTAAGAAGATATATGAGCAGAATAACAGACTTGGTTATGCGCTTGTTATGAAGACACATATGGATTATGTCATTAAGCAGATAGAAAGCTATAGTGATGATAAGGGCGCAGGAAAGACATTACTTAAAAAGGGCAAAGAGGCACAGGTGTGCAGTTATATTGATGAGCTTGAAGGAAAATGCTTTGTGTGCGATAAAGTAGAAGATACAATTGAAAGATACATAGATACAGTGTTTTATATGTATAAACACGACAAAGATTTTGTAGAGAAACTTAAAAACTGCAAAGGCTTTTGTACCAGCCACTATGGACTTTTGATGAAAAGGGCGAGCGACAAGCTTTCAGGAGCACAGTATACGGAATTCACAGAACTTATCACTAAGCTTTACATAGATAATATGAAGAGAGTGAGAGACGATGTGGCTTGGTTTATTAATAAATTTGACCACAAATATGCCAATGAGCCTTGGAAAAATGCTAAAGACTCACTTGTAAGAGCAACATTAAAAGATACTGGAGTTAATATCCAATAACATAATAATGTGTTATTTTTCGGAAGAAGATAAGTTCATTATGGTATAATGAGCACAAAAGTGCTCATCTTAAAAGTTCCTTATGGAACTTTATATGTGCAGAAAAGCTGCACAAGATTTATGGTATGATATATACATTATATTAAGAAATTAATTGATATTAATAAAAGCTGATTACCCTCATTAATAAAAATGGAGATAATCAGCTTTTTGTTGATATATAAATGTAATAATTATTACATTTATATATCAATTAATATGTAAATGTAACAGAATATAACGTGTAATTAACACGATCAATATTCTTATAAGAATAGGATAACTGCTGTCCGGTTCTTGATATTGCCTCTTTAAGATCTGCATTATAAGTTGTAGTGAATTCAATATGTGCAGTTTTATTTTTAACTGTTGAATATATGAGTTTATTTAGCTGGTTGACATTGCTTATTAAAGGTAGTTTTTTGTATCTGCAGTAGGAATATTTTGCACCACATTTTTCATAAGCGGAGTAACGGCTTCTGTCCCAAGTATGGTCGAGTGCCATATCGTCAGCACTGATATTAAAATATGAGTGGTCGATATAATCAGATGATGAGCCAACAGGGTCATCCCACGTTACATCAACGTGATACCAGTGATTATCAAGGTTGACAACATTCCATATGTGCTGCTGTCCGCCAGCCTCTCCTGAAATCGTTGCATTTTCTATTCCAAGCATATCTAACAATGTCTTAAAACATTCAGTATAGCCGCTACATACGGCAATTCCGTTGATTAATGCACTGTAGGCGTTGTAGGAAGAGTCGCCGGTATCAACATAATTGATGTTATCAACGAGATAATCGTGTATGGCAATCTCCTTTTCTATATCAGATTGATTTGGCGAAATAATCTCTTCAAGTATTTTGGCATATTTGTCATAAAGCACAAGCTGGCGTTCATTAAGATTATATGTTGACTCACTTCTGTAAGCTTTAATAATCGCAGAATTGTCCCAACATTCATAAGTTATCCGCACATTGAAACCATTTTTAATGCGCCTGTATTCACATCTTAACTGTTCTATGCCGTTAATTAATGAAAGCCATTTGTTGGCATCAATTAACTCCTCATCAGTAATGAATAATTCGCAGACATTATTATCACTATCCATACTTGCAATTATAGCCTGAACAATCTCCTCAGTTGTATCTGCGGACTGGGAAAATGCAGTCTTAGGTATTGTTATAGCTGAATTGGAAGACATATTAAACGATATTGGAATTGTACAGCCTGTCAATGCGACAGATAAAAGCACAAGTGTGAGTATAACGCAGACACGCTTATGGATAGGCTTATATAAATTTTTCATATATGTTAATAAATCTTTCTATAATAATTTAGGTTTATTACTTTGTTAAATTAAATGTAATTTGGTATTATTACATCATATATTATAATTATATTACATTATAAAATAATACACAACTGCTAGATATATGGATATTTATGGCAGTCTGATGATAAATATACCGTGCATTTTATTTTGTACAGGGAGGAGAATTAATATGAGCGATTATATTATTAACAAACCTGATGATTTTGAATTGAATGAAACACTTGAATGTGGACAGTGCTTCCATTTTAATAAGCTTGATGAAAATGATTATGTCCTTACAGCATTTGGACATATGTTACATATAATACAGACTGAAAAAGAAATTGTATTTTATGATACTGATGAGAAGCTGTATATGGATTTGTGGAGAAATTACTTTGATATAGACAGGAATTATGGTCTTATAAAGGAAAGGCTTTTAAAGAAAGATGATAAGCTTAAGGAAGCAATTGAGGCAATGTCAGGTGTCAGAATTCTTAATCAGGAATTTTTTGAGACACTTATTTCATTTATTATATCGCAGAACAAACAGATACCACATATAAAGAAGATTGTTGCAGATATTTCTGCAAAGTATGGCGATTATGCGGGTGAGGTGAAAGGTGTACCTATGTATACATTTCCTGATGTAAGGAAGTTAGCCAAAGCAGAAGTAGAGGATTTGAAGGAATTAAAGACAGGCTTTAGAGCACCTTACATATATGATGCCGTAAAATGTGTCGGCGAGGGAAAAATTAGCTATGATGAGCTTATTGCACTGGATAGTGAGCAGGGCATTGAGAAAATGTGTCAGATAAAAGGGGTTGGCAACAAGGTCGCAAGCTGTGTAAGCCTTTTTGCATTGGGTAAAAGGGACAGCTTTCCTATTGATGTGTGGATAAAAAGAATAATGGAATATCTGTATTTTGACGGAAATGATACTTCCAAAGATGTTATAGCTGCATTTGCTAAGGAAAGATTTGGCGAGCTTGGCGGATATGCACAGCAGTATCTTTTCTATTATGGAAAGACTGTCAAGATGGGTGTCGCTAATAAGAATAAAAAATAAAAAAAGTATAATCAAAATGTTAAATCATTAATATATTTAGAAATAGCTGTTGACAAATTATTAGCCGGGTGCTATCTTAATTTTATTGAAATTAGCACTCGGTTGAAATGAGTGCTAACAAGCAAAAAACAAATTGCTGCCATATACATTTCAGACAGCGGAATGGAGGATATATATGAAATTAGTACCATTAGGAGACAGAGTTGTAATTAAAGCATTAGTTGCAGAAGAAACTACAAAGTCAGGTATCGTATTACCAGGACAGGCAAAGGAGAAACCATCTCAGGCAGAGGTAGTTGCAGTTGGACCTGGCGGGGTTGTTGATGGCAAGGAAGTTACAATGCAGGTTAAGCCTGGTGATAAGGTAATATATTCTAAGTATGCTGGAACAGAAGTTAAGCTTGATGATGAAGAATACATCGTTGTAAAGCAGAATGATATTCTTGCGGTAATCGAGGACTAATCAGATACAGCCAGTTTACTGGCGTATATATGAAAAGTGATAGTTAGTTGATATCAGATATATTTTTATTACAGATAATAATGGAGGTAATAGCAATGGCAAAGGAAATTAAATACGGAATTGAAGCAAGAAAAGCTCTTGAAGAGGGTGTTAATAAATTAGCTAATACTGTAAGGGTTACAATCGGACCAAAGGGACGTAACGTAGTGCTTGATAAATCATATGGTGCACCACTTATCACTAACGATGGTGTTACAATCGCTAAGGATATCGAACTTGAAGATGCATTTGAGAATATGGGTGCCCAGCTTGTAAAGGAAGTTGCTACTAAGACTAATGATGTAGCAGGTGATGGTACAACAACAGCTACAGTTCTTGCACAGGCTATGGTTAATGCAGGTATGAAGAACTTAGCAGCAGGTGCTAACCCAATCATCTTAAGAAAAGGTATGAAGAAGGCTACTGATTGTGCAGTTGAAGCTATTGCACATATGAGCGAGAAGGTTACAGGAAAAGACCAGATTGCAAAGGTTGCATCTATCTCAGCTGGTGATGAAGAAGTAGGTCAGATGGTAGCTGATGCTATGGAAAAGGTTTCTAATGATGGTGTTATCACAATCGAAGAATCTAAGACAATGAAGACAGAACTTGATCTTGTAGAAGGTATGCAGTTCGATAGAGGATATATTTCAGCATATATGGCAACGGATATGGATAAGATGGAAGCTAACCTTGATAACCCATATATCCTTATCACAGATAAGAAGATTTCTAATATTCAGGAAATCTTACCAGTTCTTGAACAGATAGTCCAGAGCGGTGCTAAGCTTCTTATCATTGCAGAAGATGTTGAAGGTGAAGCTCTTACGACACTTATCGTTAATAAGTTAAGAGGTACATTCAATGTTGTAGCTGTCAAAGCACCTGGATATGGTGACAGACGTAAGGAAATGCTTAAGGATATCGCTATTCTTACAGGTGGTCAGGTTATTTCAGAAGAACTTGGCCTCGAACTTAAGGATACAACAATGGATATGCTTGGTAGAGCTAAGTCAGTTAAGGTTCAGAAAGAAAATACAGTTATCGTTGACGGCGAAGGTGCTAAGGAAGATATCGAAGCAAGAGTTGCACAGATTCGTGCACAGCTTGAAGAAACAACATCTGACTTTGATAAGGAAAAGTTACAGGAAAGACTTGCTAAGCTTGCAGGCGGAGTAGCTGTTATCAGAGTTGGTGCTGCAACAGAAACAGAGATGAAGGAAGCTAAGCTTCGTATGGAAGATGCCCTTAATGCAACAAGAGCTGCTGTAGAAGAAGGCGTTATCTCAGGTGGTGGTTCTGCTTATATCCACGCTTCTAAGAAGGTTGCAGAACTTGCTGCTACACTCAGTGGTGATGAGAAGACAGGTGCAGAGATTATTCTTAAGGCACTTGAAGCTCCTTTATACCACATTGCTCACAATGCGGGTCTTGAAGGTGCAGTTATCATCAACAAAGTAAGAGAGTCAGAAGTAGGAACAGGTTACGATGCTCTTAATGATGAATACGTTAATATGATTGATGCTGGTATTCTTGACCCAGCTAAGGTTACAAGAAGTGCATTACAGAATGCTACAAGTGTAGCTTCAACACTCCTTACAACAGAGTCAGTTGTAGCTGATATCAAAGAAGATACACCAGCAATGCCAGCAGGAGCTGCCGGTATGGGCGGAATGATGTAATAAGTAATAATTTGCTATACATCAGCAAGTTGATAAAATAAATTTAACACTTACATCATATTAAAAAAGTCCCTTTGTTTATGTTTTATATTCATAAACAAGGGGGCTTTTTGTTGTGCAATATAAAAGGAATGTGTTATGCTATCAAGGTTATTAAGTGAATTGCAGCAGATTGAGCTGATTCATATATGTCAGGAGAGCTTGGTTTATGTTTTTTAGTAGAAGAAAGAATGATGATTTGTCAGAAAAGCTGGTTAAACTGGTTGTTCCGATAGCGATACAGCAGTTTATGTTGGCACTTGTAAGTGCCACAGATGCGGTTATGCTGGGATTTGTGGACCAGACCTCGTTGTCTGCAGCTTCACTTGCCGGACAGATACAGTTTGTGCTTAATCTGTTTATAGCAGGGATAACAGCAGGCTCAGGAATAATGATTTCACAGTACTGGGGAAAGAAGGACATAAAAGCTATTGAAAAGGTCATGCCGGTGGCTTTATATGCTAATCTGCTGTCAGGCGGCATATTCACTATTCTTGCGCTTCTCATACCTGAGGGACTTATAAGGATATTCACTAACGAACCGGAGCTTATTGCAAGCGGTACACTATATATCAGGGCGGTAGCCTTATCTTATGTGCTGTGTGCAGTATCGCAGGTATATCTGATTCTTCTTAAGAATACAGGAAGGGCGGCTCAAAGCTCCGTTATCAGCTCATCAGCAGTTGCTGTTAATATAGTCTGCAATGCTGTCCTTATATTTGGACTACTTGGTATGCCACGTCTTGGCATACGTGGAGCGGCTTATGCAACTGTAATATCGAGAGTGATAGAGCTTGTATGGGCATATATTGTAGTTAACAAAGACAGGATTGCCGCTTTGGAATGGAAAGGAATTATTCATACAGATAAAGCACTGACAAGAGATTTCTGGTATTACACAACACTTGTGCTATGTGCCTCCTTAGTGTGGGGCATTGCATTTGTATTATACTCAGTTATACTTGGACATATGGGAAGTGATGCTGTTGCAGCGAATTCCATAGCCAGTATAGTAAAGAGCATGGTGCAGTGCGTTATAAGGGGTGTTAGTGCCGGGGCAGGAATTATTATAGGTAATCTTCTAGGAGCAGGTAAGCTTGATAAAGCCAGGAAATATGGTGGAAGAATTACAAGACTGTCAATAGCCATTGGGATAATAACAGGTCTGCTTCTTATCGTTGTAGCTCCGGTTGTATCGCGTGCAGCCCCTATGTCAGATACAGCGAAGGGGTATCTTGGCTTTATGCTGATAGTCCTCGGCATTAATCTGATGGGGCAGTCGGTGAATACAACTGTTCTGGATGGGATATTCTGTGCCGGAGGTGATGCAAAGTTTGATATGAAGGGGAATATTGGTGCAATGTGGTGCTTTGCGGTTCCGCTTGGCTTTATAGCAGCATTTGTATTCAATGCACCAGTCTGGCTTGTATATATCATAATAAGCCTGGATGAGCTGGTAAAGCTCCCGGCAGTATATATACATTATAAGAAGTATATCTGGGTAAGAAATATTACAAGATAAAACATTAGTGAAAAATACCAGGGATAGTTGTTTCTATTTAAAAAAGTCAGTGGGTATGTTATAATACTTCCATATTGGATTTTAATTGTCACGCAGGAGGAATGGTGATGGCTGATATTGATGAGCTTAAAAAGAAACTTGAAGATGGATGGATAAAGGGTGAACCTTATGTATTTGTAAGTTATGCAAGTAAGGATAAAGAGAAGGTTTATGAATTTGTATATGAACTTAGAAAACGTGGAATTAATGTATATATAGATATAGAGCTTCAGGAGAATATTTCTAAGAACTGGTTACAGAATATTAAGGAGCGTTTATATGATGTTGATTGTGTTGCTATGATTTCATTTCTTAGTCTTAACTATTTCCGTAGTTATGCCTGCCTTATAGAACAGCTTGTAACACGTTCAGAGGATTTAAAGATGGAAAAAGGTAAGTATCTTGAGAATTTTTATATTGCATTGGATGATAATATGTCTACAATACAAAAAATGGAAGATGCAGTGTATAATAATACAGTTGCAAAAGAAAGTCAGAGTATGGCAATAAAGATGGTTCCAGAGGAAGTAAATGTCCTTAAAGATGTCATGGAAGATAATATTGCAGTAAAGAGCAAGTTAAAGAAAGATGTCAGGTCAACTATAGATGGTCTGAATACAGCACATAGAGTTGCGATAAGTATGCTTAGTTATATTTTTAAAGAGTCAAGCTATAGTATTCAGAAATATGGAACAGCTGGTGATTGTGCACAGTTAATGTATAACAATTTTACTAATGACAAGAATGACAAAATTAATATTGATGTATTGGAGAAACTTAAAGAAAAGTACAACAATGCTTTATCATTCACAACGGCTGCATCATCTACAGAAAGTCAGAATCGTGCCTCTACATCAGCAGTTCAGGATAATACGGCAGAAGCTGACATTGAGAATGATAGGACTTCTGATAATATTCAGAGTACAGAGTATAGCAATGTGGCAAATAATAATGATACAAATAGCGATGAAATAAACAGCAATGATATTATTGGCGATGAAAACAACACAGCAATAGACAGCGTTGCTACAGATGACCTTGCCACATCAACAGACAACATCAACACAACTGATAACAGCAGGACAAGACAGGCTACAAGTACAGGTGATATCAGATTTACGCTTTATGGCAAGGAGTATGAGCTTAATCAGTCAGATATGATGCTTACATTTTTTGCACACGTTCTTAATAAACATCAGGATATTGTGGACGAACTTCCTTCGTATAATGGGATGAACTGCGTATCTGATGTTGATTACAGACTTCCAGAGAATCGTAAGGCAGATATGCCTACATATTTCAGAAGTTGTGAATTCTTTGAATTCGCTAATGGAAGCCATATATGCGTTGGAACATCATATTCAGTAGTAGACAAGTTAAAGAAAATGGCACTTCTGCTTAATATATGTGGTGAAAGCCCAGAGATATTCAGCTCAGAACAGGTTGAACTTCCAGCGGTAAAGGTCAGAGGTGGTTCTTCTGCTGGCGGCAAGGGAAGTGGAGCACTTGTGAAATTCAGCGTATATGGTAATGAATACGCGCAGAACCAGACAGATATGCTTGGAACAATATGCAGTTCTGTTATAGCTAAGCACCCAGACAAGTTAGAGGAAGCAGCAGATGCTTTATTATGTATTGATGTTAAAGATTATACAGATGTTGCTAAAGAAGACAGACCAGTATATTTCTCATTAATGAACAGATATGAAGTAAATGGTACAGCTTATAGTGTTGGTGGAAGCTTCGGAATGAAAGAAAAGCTTAAAATGATTGCTAAATTACTTATAATGTGCGACGAAAGCAAGGATATAATTGATATAGAAGACTATGAGATACCAGATGTAAAGGTTAAGGCGGCTGCAGGCACTAAGAAGAAAATTAATTACTTTGATTAATTGGAAGTATTACAAGATAGGAGTAGTTTTATGTTTGATGTAGCAGTAGAACAGATAGTAAAGGTAAAACCGCCTAAGACAGCAGTTGTTTATAAGGCATTGCTTATAATAGGCTGTATTGTGGCGGCTACAACCATACCACAGACAAGAACATTTGGAATAATTGTGCTTGCATTATTTGCGGTGATGACATTTTTGGTATTCCAGTATTATAATGCAGAGCTTGAGTATTCGATAGTGGATGATACGCTTACGATTGACAGGATTATGGCAAAATCAGCAAGAAAAAGATGTGGTGTGTATACACTTTCAAGAGCAAAGCTTGTGGCAAGAGCTGATTCGCAGGATGCACTCCGTATGAACCATATGGACGTTAAGACTTATGATTATTCAGTTGGTGCAAGCAACCACGATTCGGTTGTCATATATGCTTATAATGAACATAACGAATTGGTCAGGGTATTTGTATATCCTGATGAACGTATTCTTCACAGCATACAAAATGTTGTTGAAAAAGATGTGTTTAAAGTTATTGACTTTTAAAAAATGCTCTGATACAATTCTAATATTATAAACAAAAGGAATATGATAGAACATTTATCAGATTTCTCCACACAGAAATGTCCGAATTAAGTATTCGGATTTTTTTGTACCAAGAATTGCGTTATTATGCGCATATAACTTAATTATTTTATTCACAGGAAAGCGAGGACAAAGGAAAATGGGTACAATTATTGGTGAGGGCATTACATTTGACGATGTGTTATTAGTTCCACAGTATTCAGAAGTAACACCTAATATGATCGATTTAACAACTAATCTTACAAAGAATATTAAGCTTAATATTCCTTTGATGAGTGCAGGTATGGACACAGTTACTGAACATAGAATGGCAATCGCTATGGCAAGACAGGGTGGTATAGGTATTATCCACAAGAATATGTCAGTTGAGCAGCAGGCAGAGGAAGTTGATAAGGTAAAAAGATCAGAGAATGGAGTAATTACAGATCCATTTTTCTTACATCCAGATAATACATTACAGGAAGCTAACGAACTTATGGGTAAGTTCAGAATTTCTGGTGTTCCTATCACAGATGATGATAGAAAGCTTGTTGGTATTATTACTAACAGAGATCTTAAATTTGAAGAAGATTTCTCAAGACCAATTAAGGAATGTATGACAAGCGAGAATCTTGTAACAGCTCCAGTTGGAATTACTCTTGAAGAAGCTAAGAAGATCCTTGGCAAGGCAAGAAAAGAAAAGCTTCCAATCGTTGATGATGAATTCAAGTTAAGAGGGCTTATTACAATAAAGGATATTGAGAAGTCTATTAAGTATCCTGCGTCTGCACATGATTCACAGGGAAGACTTCTTGCAGGTGCTGCAGTTGGTATTACAGCCAATGTTATGGATAGAGTTCAGGCTCTTGTTGATGCAAGTGTTGACTGTATTGTAATTGATTCAGCACATGGTCACTCTAAGAATATTATTACAACATTAAAGAATATCAAGTCAGCATTCCCTGATTTACAGGTAATCGCTGGTAACATTGCTACAGGTGCAGCTGCTAAGGCACTTTGCGAAGCTGGTGTAGATGCAGTTAAGGTTGGTATAGGACCTGGTTCTATCTGTACAACAAGAGTTGTTGCTGGTATTGGTGTACCTCAGGTAACAGCAGTTATGGATGCTTATGCAGAAGCTAAGAAGTTCGGTATTCCAGTTATCGCTGATGGTGGTATCAAGTTCTCAGGTGATATTGTTAAGGCTATTGCTGCCGGTGGTAGTGTATGTATGCTCGGAAGTCTTCTTGCAGGCTGTGATGAAGCTCCTGGTTCATTTGAGTTATTCCAGGGAAGAAAGTATAAAGTATATAGAGGTATGGGTTCTATCGCTGCTATGGAGAACGGAAGCAAGGACAGATACTTCCAGACAGGTGCTAAGAAGCTTGTTCCAGAAGGTGTTGAAGGACGTGTTGCATATAAGGGACTTGTTGAAGATACAATATTCCAGCTTATGGGAGGTCTTCGTTCAGGTATGGGTTATTGTGGAGCACCTACAATTCCATTGCTTCAGGAGACAGGTAAGTTTATTAAGATGTCATCTGCTGCATTAAGAGAGAGTCATCCACACGATATTCATATCACTAAGGAAGCCCCTAACTACTCAGTAGAGAACGCTTAATATAAAGCTGTTATTATAAACAGATTAGAATAATAGATATTTAATCAACCCCGGCATTAATTAATTTTAATGCTGGGGTTGTTTGTGCGTCAATTTTAGTGTATTATCTTTGGGATATTAAATGTGAAATATGCACAAGTTGTATATGATAAATGTGGCAAATTGAATAAACTGTCTAAACAATTAAACTGATAAGCATTTATAAGTGAAAATAAAATCCGATAATAAGTGTTTATAAGTGAAAATTGATGTTGCTAATATATGTTTTCTTGATGTATAATAATCTTACAGTAAAATTGTATGAATAATGTATTTATAGAAGGTTATGCACAAGGAGAAGAGGTATGCAGGATAAGATGATTAACAAGTATATTGCTAAGAATCATTCTGGATCTGTATTTACTGACAATGAATTGCAGGTTATCAAGGATGGTAATATAGATGATATGGTTACAACATTTCTTGATATGAATACAGAATATTATAATAAGCAGATGCAGAGTGTTTTAAAGGTATTTACACAGTTTATGAGCACTGAGATTGAACTTGAGAGAATAATATATCAGAAGGAATTTGATGGCAAATTTGTTGGCTGTCAGATTATGGACGGAGATATAGATGTATTCTTAGGGATAGCAGGTGAAGATGCTGACCTTCTTTGCGTTGCATCTACATTTTCCCAGGAAGATATGAATAAGTTTGATGCTGATGCTTATGATGCAATATGCGAGCTTATTAATATTATTAATGGTGCATATGCGACTAAGCTCAGTTATGAAGAGATAGAGGTGTCTTTACACCCACCAGTATTTTATCAGGATACACAGATTAAAGCGGATAATGGAATGTATGTAGTTACATTTAATATGAAAGGACATAGATTTAATCTGCTTATGGTTGCAGATGATAAAGTTAAGCTTAATGTATAAAAATATATGTACATAGTTAAGGCGTATTACAGAAGCTGAAGTTGTTAATAATCATCAGTCAATTATTTGTTAGTTGATGAATTGTTATAGATATATTGCATTTGCAGTTGATTACAGATACTAAATGCTTCTGCACAAGCCGGGTGGTTAATTATAGACATATGGAACGGAGGAATATTATGGCGAAGATTTTGATAGTAGATGATTCTAAGACTTCAAGAAAGTTCTTAAGAAATATGCTTGAACAGGCTGGACACGAGATTGTTGCAGAGGCTGTTAACGGAGCAGAAGGCGTTGAAAAGTTCAGAATATACAGACCGGATATAACAACTATGGACATTACAATGCCGGTTCTTGGCGGAATAGATGCAGTTAAGGATATTATAGAGATAGACCCTGATGCCAAGATTATTATGGTAACAGCGGCAGGACAGAAGGCTAATATGATAGAGGCTCTTAAGAAAGGAGCGGCTGATTTTATACAGAAGCCTTTTGATATGGACGTGATTGTTAATACAATTGAAAAGGTTATGGAAGAATAGATGTACAATTATAGATTACAACTTCAATATGATGGTGGGAGATATGACGGCTGGGTCAGAATGGGCAAGGACTCCAATTCTAACACTATAGAATGTAAGATTAAAGAGATAATTCAGAAGATGACAGGTGAAGATATTGATATATATGTTGGATGCAGAACAGAAAAAGGTGTTCATGCACTTAATCAGACAGCTAATTTCAAGCTTAATGATAAGTACCAGCCTGTAGAGGTTAAGAATTACCTTAACAGATATCTTCCAAGGGATATAGCTGTTAATCGCGTGGAATTAGTAGATGAAAGATTTCATAGCCAGCTTAATGCGAGGGAGAAGACATATGTATACAAGATAGATATGGCTAATGTAGCGAATGTATTTACAAGAAAGTATGCTTATCATACATTTGATATTCCGGATATTAAGGCTATGAAGCAGGCAGCTTTTTATATGATTGGAAAGCATGATTTTAAAGCATTTACTACTGCGAAGAAGAGCAAGTCTACAGTAAGGGATATCAAAGATGTAGAGATAACTACAGATGGAGACAGTTGTGAGATAAGAATAACAGCAGATGATTTCCTTCATAATATGGCAAGATATATGATTGGTATGCTTCTTGATGTAGGAAGCGGACTTAAGAAGGTGGAAGATGTAGAGAATATTATGGCTGGCAAGGATGTTGTTATGTCACTTCCAGCTGAGAGCTATGGACTTTTCCTTGAAAGTGTTTTATACTAAATAGATGATTTTATTAAAGAATCTCGGCTCTCGGGATTCTTTTCTTGTTACTTTATAATAATACATTTTATGAAGCAGAATTTAACAGGAATGGAGAATATAATGAAGACCATAATTGAACTTATGACAGATGAATTTAAGAAAGCATTTGCAGAATGTGGATATTCAGAAGAATACGCAAGAATTACTATATCTAACAGACCTGACTTATGCGAATTCCAGTGCAATGGCGCGATGGCAGCAGCTAAGACTTATAAAAAAGCTCCATTTGTAATTGCAGATGAGATAGTTGCAAAGCTTACATCTAATGGTATGTTTGACACAATTGAAAGTGTTAAGCCAGGATTTATCAATATAAAGGTAAGTGCTGGATATCTTTCAGATTATCTTAATAAGATGTCAGAAGATGATAAGTACGGATATGAGAACAGCGAGGAAGCTAAGACTGTAATAGTGGATTATGGTGGAGCTAATGCAGCTAAGCCATTACATGTAGGACATTTAAGATCTGCTGTAATTGGTGAGAGTGTTAAGAGAATTAACAGATACGCAGGCAACAATACAATAGGTGATGTACACCTTGGAGACTGGGGACTTCAGATGGGTCTTATCATAGAGGAGTTAAGGGACAGAAAGCCTGAACTTCCATATTTTGATGAGGCGTATACAGGAGAGTATCCAAGTGAACCCCCATTTACGATATCAGAGCTTGAACAGATATATCCGGCGGCAAGTGCTAAGTCTAAGGAAGATGAAGAATTCGCTAAGAGAGCACACGAATCCACACTTAAGCTTCAGAGCGGGGACAGAGCATGCACAGCAATATGGAAGCATATTATGAATGTTTCCAAGAAGGATTTAAAGAAGAATTATGATAATCTTAATGTATCATTTGACTTATGGAAGGGTGAAAGTGATGCACAGCCATATATTAAAGATATGGTTGATAAGATGGTTGAAGATGGAATTGCCTATGAAAGCCAGGGAGCTACAGTAGTAGATATTGCAGAGCCAACAGATACTAAGGAACTTCCTCCTTGCATAGTAAGAAAGTCAGACGGTGCGGCACTTTATGCTACATCAGATCTTGCAACTATTGTTGAGAGAGAGAAGTTATATAAGCCGGATACATACATTTATCTCGCTGATAAAAGACAGGAGCTTCATTTTACTCAGGTATTCAGAACAGCTAAGAAGGCTGGAATTGTAAGACCAGATGCAGATATGAGATTTGTTGGTTTTGGTACTATGAATGGAAAGGATGGCAAGCCATTTAAGACACGTTCAGGTGGTGTTATGCGTCTTGAACATCTTATATCTGATATTAATGAAGTTATTCTTAATAAGATTAAAGAGAACCGTTCAATGACGGATGAAGAAGCTGATAATATATCTAAGATTGTGGGTCTTGCTGCACTTAAGTATGGTGATTTATCTAATCAGGCATCTAAAGATTATGTATTTGATGTAGATAGATTTGCTTCATTTGAAGGTAATACAGGTCCTTATATTTTGTATACAATAGTAAGAATAAAGTCTATTCTTGCAAAGTATAAGGAAACAGGCGTAAGTGTTGGTGATCTTACAATACTGCCTTCAAAAGAACAGTCAGAGAAGGCTTTATCACTTGCACTTATTAAGTTCTCAGATGTTATAGATGGAGCATACAAGGATAATGCACCTCACAAGATATGCCAGTATATATATGAGGTTTCTAACTCATTTAACGGATTTTATCATAACACAAAGATTCTTGCAGAAGAGGATAAGAAACAGCAGGAAAGCTATATTGCATTAATCACACTTACTAAAGAGATACTTGAAACTTGTATTGATTTATTAGGTATACAGTGTCCTGACAGAATGTAGAGATTGGAGATATTATATGAAGTTATTATCATTTGCAATTCCATGTTATAATTCAGCAGCATATATGGAAAAATGTATCAAATCATGCCTTGCAGGTGGTGACGATGTAGAGATAATAATTGTTGATGATGGTTCAACAAAAGATGATACATTAAAGATTGCCAAGGAATATGAAGCAAAATATCCTAACATAGTCAAGGCTGTACATCAGGAGAATGGTGGACATGGACAGGCTGTTAATACAGGTCTTGCCAATGCCACAGGGATGTTCTTTAAGGTTGTAGACAGCGATGACTGGGTTGATGTTAAAAGCTATAAGAAGATATTAACTAAGCTTAAGAGCTTTGTTGAGGAAGATGACCTCCCAGATATGCTTATTGCGAATTATGTATATGAAAAGGTTGGTGCTAAGAGAAAGAAAGTCATTCACTATGAGAATGCACTTCCAGTTGACAGAATGTTTGGATGGGATGAGATGGGACACTTCAAGGTAGACCAGTATATTCTTATGCACTCAGTAATATACAGAACACAGCTTATAAAGGAATTCGGTCTGAAGCTTCCTGAGCATACATTTTATGTAGATAATATATTTGTATTTGAGCCATTGCCGGTTGTTCAGAAAATGTACTATATGAATGTTAATTTCTACAGATATTTTATTGGAAGGGAAGACCAGTCAGTTAATGAAACAGTTATGATTTCAAGAATTGACCAGCAGTTAAGAGTTACAAGACGTCTTATAGATTCATATCTTGGCAATAAGCCTGTCAATGAAAGATGCAGAAAGTATATGGTGACATATCTTAGAATTATGATGGAAGTATCATCAATATTCCTGATTATATCAGGCACAGATGAGAACCTTGTTAAGAAAAAGGAACTTTGGAAGTATGTTAAGGATTCAGATTCCAAGCTCTATAAAGAGTTAAGATACAGCATACTTGGCAATACAGTTAATCTTCCGGGCAAAGTCGGCAGAGGAATATCTAAGACTGGTTATAAAGTAATGAATAAGCTTATTGGATTTAATTAAAATGGCGTGTGCAGAAATGAGGGAATACTATGATATTAGATTTGTTTAAACTTGACGGAAAAGTAGCAGTTGTCACAGGTGCTAACACAGGTCTAGGACAGGGAATGGCAGTAGCTTTAGCTCAGGCAGGAGCTAAGGTTCTTGGCGTTGCAAGACGTTCCTGCGAAGATACTAAGAATAAGATAGAAGCAGATGGCGGCGTGTTCGCAGAGGTTATAGCTGACCTTTCAGATATGGCTTCAATAGATGTAGTTATGAAAGCAGCAATTGATACATATGGCAGAGTGGATATTCTTGTTAATAATGCGGGAATTATTAAAAGACAGGATGCAATTGAATTCACAGAAGAGAATTGGGATTCGGTAATTCAGGTTAATCAGAAAATGGTATTCTTCTTAAGTCAGGCATTTGCCAAGCAGCTTATGAAGCAGGGAGAAGGCGGAAAGATAATTAACGTATGCTCTATGCTTTCATATCAGGGTGGAATAAGAGTTCCATCATACACAGCAAGCAAGAGTGCAATTATAGGCTTAACAAGAGCGTTAGCCAATGAATGGGCAAAGTATAACATTAATGTAAATGGAATTGCGCCAGGATATATGGCAACTAATAACACAGCACAGTTAAGAGATGATGCCGACAGAAGCGAAGCTATTCTTGACAGAATTCCAGCAGGCAGATGGGGCACACCACAAGATATGGAAGGTGCAGTAATATATCTTGCATCTAAAGCCTCAGACTACGTCAACGGCTTTACTCTGGCAGTAGACGGCGGCTGGTTGGCAAGATAAAACAAAAAATTATGAAATAGCTATTAAAAGAGCTTTCCAATTAAAGGAAAGCTCTTTTTTGCTTATAGACTTAGACTTATATACCAAAATGGGACTTATAGGACAAAATGTGTTGATAAAAACCGCAACTAAAAAACAGGCGGACTTTAACGAAGTTTAGATGTTAAAGTCTGCCTGTTTCCTCATAATTAAACATATTTAATCCGTGTCGATATCTCCCTTTATTTGGTAAGCACATTTTTAAAATATTTTAACATAAACATTTTACGATAATTATTTAGTATTCGCATAATTTCGCTAATTACATTTTACATTCTGCCATACTCAGTTGTGTAGCTTTACTATATTGCAAGCTGGGTGCTTTTGCAGCCGTCGGCATTTAGCGGCTGTATTTTAGCCGCTTACGTGTCCGCTACGGCTACAAGCAGCGAGAGCGTGCCCAGCGGTAATATAGTAAAACTACACAACGTCCGTATGAGCCTAGTACACTATCCTGCACTTATTTCTATCTACATGCTCCATAATAAATCCGCCCACATTCTTCTTGATATTCTCAGGCATATCATTACTATTAAGCATTACAACCATTTGCTTCCCATTAAACAACATATAATATCCATATTTGAAATATACAGTTGTGAATTGTTCCCATTCGTAAGTATATATTAAATTATGGTCTGGGATATCAGCAAGTATCGCGTTATCCATTAATGTTATTGTGCAGGGAGCATCTTCTGATGAATCTCTGTGCTTCAAGTGGTAATTAACGCTTGATTTGAACTGGAATGCAAATATGTATATAGGATAGAACCAGCATATTGCATATATAATTAATAAAAATGTGTTGTATCTGCCAGAGGCAAGCATAATTATTGAGATAACGGCAGGAACCCACGAAAGTATAAGTTCGACAGGGTTTCTTAAAAATCTGTTCCAGAATACAATCTTTTTGTAATCATTGCCTGAAGCTTTCAGGGTAGTATTATATTTGTAAATATTATCCATAAATTCTCCTGTTCTTACATAGTAATGTGCTGCAATATTTTAATTAAGTGTTCTGCATACACCAGTTGGAAAACACTTGCAGAATGAGTTTATAAAATCTGCATAAAAACATAATATTCATAATATCACGCATAGTTTAATAAAACAATTAAAAATTGAATTTCATTTCGTATGTAATTTAAAAAATATATAAAAACAGTTCCCAAACTGGTATAAATATTATATAATTAGTCTATGTAAAACATTCTGGAGGCAGGAGTTTTGGGAGAGACTAATAAGAAGTTTGAAGTGTTGTCAGAGTTGATAGAAAGCCTTGAGTCAAGAGATACATTTCAGCATACAGTAGAACTAATATTACATAAGACTATAGCATACATTAATGCTGATTGTATTGCATTGCTTCAGAAGGGTTCAGATGATGAATGGACAGTAATTGCATCTGAGGGTGAATGTATAGAGGAAGCTAAGAAATGCGATGTTATGGCACTGAATGGTGAGAACAGCATAAGCGTTCCTATTAGGATTAATGACATAGATGCTATGCATTTTGTCATATATGATAAGAACAATATAAAGCTATGGTCCGATAATGAGGACAATATGCATTTTATATATGATGTTACAGGTATTATTCAGAGTATTGCCCAGATGAGAGTAACTAATAATTCACTGCTTTCATCATATGAAGTCTTAAAGGATATTCTTAATAACATAGGTTCAGGTATTATTGTATGTGATACTGCTACAGGCAATATTCTGTTTGAGAATAAGGTGGCGGCTGAGTCGAAGGAGATTAAAGATACAATAAAAGAATGTATGCAGGATATTCTTGTACCGACAGAAGAAGATGTAGAGAAGACACTTGAAGAATATATTAATAATGCTGAGGGCAATAATATTGATGGATATTATGATTTTTCTGATTATACAAGAGAATACATAAGACCTGTGGAGAAGTATAATGCTGAGTCAGGTCTGTGGTTTGAAGTAAGATTTACCAAGCTTATATGGATAGATGCAAGTGAGGTAATTGTATGTACAGCTTCTGATATAACACAGAAGAAAAAGAATCAGCAGAAGATTGAATTTCAGGCACATAACGATTTCCTTACCGGTCTTTATAATCGTATGAAGTGTGAGTCAGACTTAAAGACTATAATTAACGAAGCTATAAGAGATGGTGTTAAGGGGGCGGTTTTGTTTATCGACCTTGATGATTTCAAGCACATTAATGATGGCCTTGGACACCAGTATGGAGATATTCTTTTACAGCAGATTGCGGCAGGACTTCAGAGTATAGTAGGTCTTAGAGGCAGATGTTACAGAATGGGTGGTGACGAATTTGTTGCCATAGTAATGCCTGATATGTTCCTTGAATTAGAGAGAATTGCCAATAAGGTTAAAGAGATATTTAACAAACCGTGGTATCTTATGGAGACAGAATATTTCTGTACTATGAGTATGGGTATTGCGGTATTTCCAGATGACAGCAAAGATGTACACGAGATTATCAGAATGGCTGATATAGCAATGTATGAGTCTAAGAAGAATGGTAAGAATGGATATTCTTTTTATGATGTGTGCAACAAACAGAATTCTGTAAGACGCCTTGATATTGAAAATAATATGCGGCAGGCTGTTGCGACAGGAATTGATGAATTCGTTGTATTCTACCAGCCTGTAGTTGATATTAACACAGAGGAATGTGCATCGTGCGAAGCACTGGTAAGATGGGACAGTAAGTCGCTTGGATTTATGGGTCCGGGTGATTTTATTCCGCTTGCTGAATATCTTGGACTTATAACTTCAATTGGTGATTATGTTCTTGAGGAAGCCTGCAGACAGTGCAGATACTGGAATGAACATGGTATGCCGGATTTCCATATCAATGTTAATCTGTCGGTTGTCCAGCTTCTTCAGAAAGATATAGTAGATACAGTAGCTAAAGTGCTTAAGAAGACAGGAGTTAATCCTAGGAATATCGTGCTGGAGATTACAGAGAGCTTTGCTATTAATGATATGGACAGGGTTCTTAATATAATTAATGGCATAAGAGAATTAGGACCAAAGATAGCTCTTGATGATTTCGGTACAGGATATTCATCACTTAACTACATTAAACAGCTTCCTTTTGATATTATTAAAGTTGACAAGACATTTATTGATGATATAACGGAAGATGAGTATGCACAGGCATTCATTAAGCTTATAGTTGAATTGTCTGCTACTATAGGAACTAAGATAGTTGTAGAAGGTGTTGAGGATAAGAGCCAGTTGGATATATTAAGAGAGCTGGGTGTTGACTTCATACAGGGATACTATTATGGTAAACCTGAACCTGCTTACGAGTTTGAAAGATTAAATTTTAAGGGGAGGATTAATATATGAGAATGTTGATTAAGAACGGAAGAGTTATTGACCCTGCAAGTAACACTGATGACATTAGGGATATTCTTGTTGAAGATGGGGTTATAGCAGAAGTGGCAAAGGATATTGACAAGGCAGCAGATACAGTTATTGATGCTAAGGGCTGTATGGTTATGCCAGGACTTGTGGATTTACATGTACATTTCAGAGAACCAGGCTTTGAACATAAGGAAACAATAAGAACTGGTGCAAGAGCTGCGGCAAGAGGTGGATTTACAACAGTGTGTCCAATGCCTAATACTAAGCCTGCAATTGACAGCGTTGAGATGGTTGAATACATAAAGAATAAGTCAGAAGAAGTAACAGATATTAATATTCTTCCTATAGCAGCTATGACAGCAGGTCAGGACGGAGAGTATATAACTGATTATGAGAGGCTTTATGAGGAAGGAGCTGTAGCAGTAAGCGAGGATGGGAAGTCTGTTATGAATGCTAGAGTAGCAAGACAGGCTATGAGGCTTGCGGCAGAAGTAGGAATACCGGTATTTGCACATTGTGAAGATAAGGATCTTGCAGCAAGGGGAGTTATGAATGCCGGCAATAAAGCAAGAGAACTTGGATTTTACGGAATTATGAATTCTGTAGAAGATATTATGGTGGCAAGAGATTTACTCCTTGCTAAGAATACGGGTGCCAAGCTTCATATATGCCATGTTTCAACAGAGGACAGCGTAAGAATGATAGCGGCAGCCAAGAAAGAAGGTCTTGATGTTACAGCAGAGGTAACGCCACACCATTTAACACTTACAGAAGATGATATTAATGAAGATGATGCTAACTACAAGGTTAATCCGCCATTAAGAACTAATAAGGATAAAGATATGCTTATTAAGGGCCTTAAGGACGGAACAATAGACATAATTGCAACAGACCACGCACCACATCATCTTACAGAGAAAGACAGAGGTTTTGTAGAAGCACCATTTGGAATATCAGGTCTTGAAACAGCTGTTGCTATTATAATGACAGATCTTGTTAAGAAAAATGTTATTACACCTCTTGAGATGGCAGATAAGATGAGTTATACACCTGCTAAGATTATCGGTATAGACAAGGGAACACTTCTTGTTGGCAAGACTGCTGATATTACTATAATTGATCCGGATGCAGAGTATGTTATAGACAGTAAGACATTTGCTTCAAGAGGCAAGAACACTCCATTTAACGGCAAGAAGGTAAGTGGTGAGATTAAGTATACAATAGCTGGTGGTAAGATTGTATATTCTAATATCAACGGAACAGAAGTTATTATTGATAAAGATGTTCCAAAGTTGTAATATAAGATAGATTAATTGATATGTAAGGAGAATATAGATGATTAACAAATTAGTTGACAAAATCGTTAAGACAAATGCACCTGTAGTTGTAGGCTTAGATCCTATGATGAAGTATATTCCAGAGCATGTTCAAAAGGAAGCTTTTGAGCAGTATGGAGAAACTCTTGAAGGTGCGGCAGAAGCTATCTGGCAGTATAATAAGGCAATCATTGATAATATATATGATATTGTACCAGCAGTTAAGCCACAGATTGCTATGTATGAGCAGTTCGGTATTGAAGGACTTAAGGTGTTTAAGAAGACTGTTGATTATTGTCACGAGAAGGATATGGTTGTAATCGGTGATGTTAAGAGAGGCGATATAGGTTCAACATCTGAGGCTTATGCAGTAGCACATCTTGGAAAGGTTAAAGTTGGTTCTAAGCTTTTAACACCATTTGATGAAGATTTTGCAACAGTTAATCCATATCTTGGTTCTGACGGAATTAATCCATTTATTAAGGTATGCAATGAGGAAGACAAAGGTATATTTATCCTTGTAAAGACTTCTAATCCTTCAAGTGGAGAATTTCAGGATCAGCTTATAGACGGCAAGCCATTATATGAGCATGTAGGTGCTAAGGTTAATGAATGGGGAAGCCAGTGTATGGGCGATACTTATAGTAATGTAGGTGCGGTAGTTGGTGCTACATATCCAGAGATGGGTAAGGTATTAAGAAAGGTTATGCCAAAGGCTTATATCCTTGTTCCTGGTTACGGGGCACAGGGTGGCAAGGCTGAAGACCTTACAGCATTCTTTAACCCAGACGGACTTGGCGCGATAGTTAATAGTTCAAGAGGAATTATAGCTGCATATGCTAAAGATGAGTATGCTAAGTTTGGAGCTAAGAATTTCGGTGAAGCTTCAAGACAGGCAGCTCTTGATATGATTGCAGATATTAATGGAGCACTTGGAAAGTAAATAATTATTATAATAAGCGGCAGTACCACTCAGCAACAGACTGGTAATGCCGCTTTTATAAAGAATGGAGATAATATTGAGAACTTTAATTAAGAATGGACATATAATAGATCCGGCAAGACATATGTCATATAAGGCAGATATTCTTGTGGAAAATGGAATAATAAGCGGTATAATACAGGTAAAAGCATTTGATGTGCCTGTATCCGACATAGCTGTAGATGAAGTAATTGATGCAGAAGGTCTTGTGGTAGCACCGGGTCTTATAGATACACACGTTCATTTCAGGGATCCAGGTTTTACTTATAAAGAAGATATTAATACAGGAGCTGCGGCAGCTGCGGCAGGAGGTTTTACAACAGTTCTTTGTATGGCTAATACTAATCCTATAGTAGATAATAAAGAAACGCTGCAGTATGTAATAGATAAGGGAAGAACTACGCCGATAAATGTATATTCAGCTGCGGCAGTATCTAAAGGCTTTAAGGGAGAAGAACTTACTGACTTTACGGAACTTAAGAATGGCGGGGCACTTGTATTTACAGATGATGGTATTCCACTTAAGAGTGAAATGCTTGTAAAGGAAGCTATGCAGAAAGCTAAAGAGCTGGATATGCCGTTAAGTTTTCACGAGGAAAATCCTGCATATATAGAACAACAGGGAATTAATAAAGGCGTTGTATCAGACAAGCTTAATATAGGTGGAGCACCAGCCTGCTCAGAGTATATGATGGTAGCACGGGATTGTATGCTTGCACTTGAAACCAAGGCAACAATATGTATACAGCACATAAGCTCAGCGGTATCAGTAGAGCTTGTAAGGACAGCTAAGAAGCTGGGAGCAGATGTACATGCAGAGTCTACTCCACAGCATTTTTCGCTTACAGAAGACATTGTGCTTGAGAAAGGCACACTTGCAAGAGTTAATCCACCAATAAGAACAGAAGCTGACAGGCTTGCTGTAATTGAAGGCCTTAAGGACGGAACAATAGACATAATTGCAACAGATCACGCACCACATAGCAAGGATGAGAAAGCTAAGGAGTTCAAGGCAGCACCGAGCGGAATGATAGGGCTTGAAACATCACTTGCACTTGGAATTACTAATCTTGTAAAGAAAGGCTATTTAACACTTGAGGAACTGCTCACTAAGATGACAGTTAATCCAGCAAAGCTTTACAAAATGGACAAAGGCTGTATTGAGGCTGGAAAGATAGCTGATTTGGTTATATTTAATCCAGATGAGGAGTGGGAGGTTACAGAGAATTTCGTATCGAAAGCTAGTAATTCACCATTTATCGGACAGAAGCTTTATGGTAAAATAAAATATACTATATGCAATGGAAATGTTGTATACAAGGATTTGAAATAATTAATTAAGAATGGAGAATACATATGTCATACAGAGAAAATGCATTAATAATTAAGACTTCGTGTTTAGCCGAAGGCATATATGAAATGTGGTTAAAGACAGATAAGATGGCAGGAGAGGCTGTACCGGGACAGTTCATATCGGTATATTCTAACGATGGAGCAAGACTTCTTCCAAGACCAATAAGCATATGCAGAATAGATAAAGATAATTTAAGGATTGTATACAGGGTTGCTGGAAAGGGGACAGAGGAGTTCTCTAAGATGAAGGAGGGGGAATATGTTAATATTCAAGGACCTCTTGGCAATGGATATGATATTAAGTCTATTATGGAATATGTAAAGAATGTCACAGGAAATGATTGTGCTGACACAGAGTTAAAGGCAATTCTTTTTGGTGGTGGAATTGGTGTTCCTCCAATGCTTGAGCTTGCTAAGCAGCTCGAATGTAAGAAGCAGGCTGTACTTGGTTACAGAAACTCACAGATGTTTTTAAAAGATGAATTTGAGCAGTTTGCTGATGTATATGTTGCAACAGAGGACGGAAGTGCTGGAACTAAAGGTAATGTATTAGATGCAGTAAGAGAGAATAACTTAACAGCAGATGTAATATTTGCCTGCGGCCCTACACCAATGTTAAGAGCAATAAAGGAATATGCGGTAAGCAATAATATCGCCTGTTTCGTATCCTTAGAGGAAAAAATGGCTTGCGGAATAGGAGCGTGCCTTGCCTGCGTATGTCAGTCAACAGATATTGATGACCATTCAAAGGTTAAGAATAAGAGAGTATGTAAAGAAGGCCCTGTATTCAATGTTAAGGAGGTAGAGTTATAATGGCTAATAGAGTAAATCCAATTAATCCGGCAGACGTTAATATGAAAGTAAATATTGCGGGAGTTGAATTTAATAATCCTGTTACTGTTGCCTCAGGAACATTTGGTTCAGGTATGGAATATTGTGAATATGTAGACCTTAATAAATTAGGTGCGGTCACAACTAAGGGTGTGGCAAATGTACCTTGGCCGGGCAATCCAACACCTAGAATAGCAGAGACTTACGGTGGAATGATTAATGCAATCGGACTTCAAAATCCGGGGCTTGATACATTTGTAAAGAGAGATATTCCATTTCTTAAGCAGTATGATACTAAGATAATAGTAAATGTGTGTGGAAAGACAGAAGAAGATTATGTTGATGCTGTGGAAAAGTTAGGCGAACAGCCAGTTGATATGCTTGAGATTAACATATCCTGCCCTAATGTAAAAGAGGGTGGTATTGCTTTCGGACAGGTTCCAGCTTCAGCAGAGCGTATTACAAAGGCGGTAAAAAAGGTTGCCAGGCAGCCTGTAATTATGAAGTTAAGCCCTAATGTGACAGATATTACAGAGATGGCTAAAGCTGTTGAGGCAGGTGGTGCTGATGCGGTATCCCTTATTAATACATTAACAGGAATGAAGATTGATATTAATAGAAGAACATTTGCTGTTGCCAATAAGACAGGCGGTCTTTCAGGTCCAGCTATAAAGCCTGTTGCAGTAAGAATGGTATATCAGGTTGCCAATGCTGTAGCACTTCCTATTATTGGAATGGGCGGAATTGCCAATGCAGATGATGCACTTGAGTTTATTATGGCAGGGGCAACGATGGTATCAGTTGGTACAGCTAATTTTAATGACCCTCTTACAACAATTAAGGTTGTGGACGGAATAAGAGATTATTGTGCTAAAAATGGAGTAGCAGACATTAACGAGCTTATTGGCTGCGTTAAGTAAAATTATAATTTAACAAAGACTTTACATAGATTTCTCGTAGCAGTGGTATTGCATTTTACATACCACTGCTATTCTTTTATCTGTCGATAAGACATAGACCTTTAAAAGAAAAGTGAGGAAAAAATTTATGAGAAAGATGAATTTTAAGAAAAGCGCAGCTGTAATTCTTAGTACAGTATGTATGGTAACAGCACTTGTTGGCTGTGGAAGCAGCAGTGCAGATAATGGAGCAGATGCAGACTCTAACCTTAGCGGAAGCATAACAGCAGCAGGTTCATCAGCATTAAAGCCACTTGTTGATGATGCGGCAGACCTTTTTAATGAAAAATATCCAGATGTTAACATAACAATCGATGCAGGTGGTTCTGGTGAAGGACTTAAGCAGGTATCAGAGGGAACAGTTAACATTGGTAACTCTGATGTGGAGGCAGCAGAAAAGCTTGATGCAGCTAAGGCAGCAGAACTTGTAGACCATAAGGTATGTGTAGTAACAATGGCACCTATCGTAAACAAGGACGTAACAGCAGGTGGTGTTAAGAACCTTACAAAGGCACAGCTTACAGATATTTTTACAGGAAAGATTACTAACTGGAAAGAAGTTGGTGGTGCTGATGAAGCAATCGTACTTATCACTCGTCCAGAATCTTCTGGTACAAGAGCAACATTTAAGAAATATGCATTAGACGGTGCAAGCGAAGCTTCTAACAAGTCAATGGAAACAGATGATTCAGGTGTACTTTTACAGAATGTTAAGACAACAAAGGGTGCTATCGGATATGTAGCTTTATCTTACCTTGTAAGCAACCCAGGCGTTGATACAGTATCAATTGATGGTGTTGAACCAACACTTGAGAATACATATGCTGGCAAATACCCAGTATGGACATACGAGCATATGTACACAAAGGGCAACGCAGATGAAGTATCCCAGAAGTTCCTCGACTACATCACATCAGATGAATACGGCAAGAAAATGGAATCATTAGGCTACGGCGTATCATCAAAGATGACAGTAAAAGAACACTAAAAAATAGTTGTTAAAACCCCCTTAATTAAAAAGTAAGATAAAATCTTACAAATCATCAGCAACCAAAATTAACATTAAAAGATTGAAAGAAAATCAATCAAAAACACAAAGAAATAGGTTATCAAATAAGTAACCAGTTTAGGCGAGCAGATTTCCTGCCCGCCTAAACGCATAGAAATTAATAACATATAAAATGAAAATGTAAAAAAGAAATAACAAAGAGCAAATAACGAAGAATAAATAACAAAGAGTAAAGAAGATACATAAAGCTGATAAACAATTCAACGCAGATTAATCGCAACCCAGTTGTGTGGAGTGTTATATTGCAAGCTGGGTACTGTTGAAACCGTCGGCACTTAGTGGCTGTCCTTTAGCCGCTTAGTACCGCTACGGTTTCAAGTAGCGGGAGCGTGCCCAGCGGTAATATAACACTCCGCATAACGTCCGTAGCTATTAATCCCAACCGTTGAACATATAACAGCCACATTTTATATGTTAAGAATGGAGAAAGTATGAATATTAAAAGAGGTATGTTTACCAAAGAGTACCTGTGGCGTACAATCGTCACCCTGTGTGGTCTTTTCGTTATAGTGCTTACTCTTGGAATAGGTGGATTTCTTGTATACAAGGGTTCAGGAACATTCTTAAAATTCAATCATTCAATCGGTGAGTTCCTGTTTTCACCTGACTGGGCACCTATAGACAATATGGAAGGCGGCGGTTCAGTAGGTACACTTATATTTATAGTTGGTTCATTAAGCACCTGTGGTCTTGCACTGCTTATTGCAACACCATTTGCACTTGGTTCAGCTATATTTATGACAGAGATTTCGCCTAAATTTGGTGAAAAATTTTACCGCCCTGTAATCCAGATATTTGCAGGAATTCCTTCAGTAGTATATGGCTGGGTCGGACTTACCGTGCTTGTGCCATTTATAAGAGATATGTTTCACAGACAGGTAGGACATTCAATATTAGCGGCAGGTATTGTGCTTGCAATAATGATATTCCCTACAATAACAAGTGTGTCAGCAGATGCAATCAGATCAGTTCCTAAGGACTACAGAATGGGAGCTTATGGAATGGGCTCAACACGCTGGCAGACAATATATAAGATAGTGCTTCCAGCTTCAGCTTCTGGAATATTCTCAGGTATAATACTTGGTCTTGCAAGAGCATTTGGAGAGGCATTAGCAGTTGCGATGGTAATAGGACAGACAACAGCACTTCCAGACAGCATATTCTCAACAACCAAATCACTTACAACAGAGATAACAGCCCAGATGGGAAATGCGATGGAAGGCGGAGAAACTAAGACAGCGTTGTGGACACTTGCATTGCTTTTGTTCCTTATATCACTTTTGTTCATATTTTTAATACATTTTCTGTCTGCTAAGCAGTCAGAAGAATCTGGAAATAAAAAGAAGGGTGCAAAGACTAATTAAAATCACCTGTTAAAGTTAATAAAGGGTGAAAATGAATATTTGTGCGCAGAAGCGTGCACAGAAATGGAGATTATATGAATAGGATAAAACGTGCCAAGGCACAGGATAGAGTAATGACAGTTATATTTTACTGTATAGCCGTATTCTTCTTTGTGCTTCTTGCGGCATTTGCCGGATATGTAATTATTAAGGGCTTTGCTGGTGCAAAACCTTCAATGTTCGGCTTTACAAGGCGTGGTGCTATAGGCAACCAGCTTTTTAATACGATATATCTTGTATTCTTGTCATTGCTTATAACAGTACCAATTGGAACATTTGCTGGAATATATCTTGCAAAATATGCCAAGGGAGGACTTATTACAAAGTTCATAAGAATATGTATAGAAACACTTTCGTCACTTCCATCTATTGTTGTTGGTTTATTTGGCTACCTCATCTTTCTTGTAATTATAGGACTGGATAAAAGCCTTATGGCTGGTGCATTGTCCGTATCAATCATAACACTGCCACTTATAACAACAACAACAGAGGATGCCATAAAAGGACTCCCTAAGGGATATTTTGAAGCGGGTATGGGACTTGGTTCAACACGCTGGCAGGCAATATTCCACGTATTACTGCCAGCCTGCCTTCCAAGAATTATGACAGGTGTAATACTTGCGGCAGGACGAGGCTTTGGTGAAGCGGCAGTTCTTTTGTATACAACAGGTTCAGGAACTAACATAAGATGGGGCAACTGGAATCTTGCATCATCAACCTGTCCACTTAACCCATTTCGTTCAGCAGAGACATTATCATTGCAGATATGGGATTTACAGGTTAATGGACAAAATCAGGACCTGGCTAACCTTGCATCAGCGGTACTTCTTATACTTGTGCTTGGATTCAGCATAGGAGCTAACGTGTTAAGTAATAAGATAAATAAGAAGAACTCTGGTGAGAAAGCGTAGAAATGAGGGTAAGTATGAGTAATATAGATATGAATAAGAATTCTGAAAATGGAAGCAGTAATTATACAGGTGATGATAAATTTGTAATCAAAAATCTTAATCTTCATTATGGAGATTTTCACGCATTAAAAAATATTAATATGAATATTCCTAAAAATCAGATTACGGCATTTATCGGACCATCTGGATGTGGTAAATCTACATTTTTAAAGACACTTAACAGAATGAATGACTTAATTGAGGGTGTTAAGATTGATGGTGAAGTATACCTTGACGGAGCCAATATATTTACAGAGATGGACGACATAACATTAAGACACAGGGTTGGAATGGTATTCCAGCAGCCTAATCCATTTCCTAAAAGCATATATGACAATATAGCTTACGGACCAAGGTTATTTGGAGTGCACAAGAAAGCAGAACTTGATATTATAGTAGAAAAAGCTTTAAAACAGGCTGCTATATGGGACGAGGTGAAGGACAGACTTAAAAAGTCAGCTCTTGGACTTTCAGGTGGACAGCAGCAGAGATTATGTATTGCAAGAACTCTTGCAGTTGAACCTGAGGTTATTCTTATGGATGAGCCGACATCAGCCCTTGACCCAATATCAACTTCAAGAATTGAAGACCTTGCGATTGAGTTAAAGAATGATTATACAATAATAATGGTAACACACAATATGCAGCAGGCGACAAGAATATCAGATAATACAGCCTTCTTCTTGTTAGGAGAGATGATTGAATACGACAAGACAGAGCAGTTATTCTCTATGCCTAAGAACAAGAAGACAGAAGATTATATTACAGGACGTTTTGGCTGATAATTACATATTTTAGTACCTTGTTATTAAAATATTTAAGAAGTATAATAAAGTTAATTAGTTGTAATGTGATTAATTAATATAGATATATAAATGCGAGGTATTTATTATATGGAATACGTTAAATTCGATATGCACTGTCATACAGCCGAAGGTTCAGTAGATGCCAAGGTTGGGATAGATGATTATATCAAGGTACTTAAGAGCAAAGGTTTTAAAGGAATGGTTGTAACAGACCATGACTCATATGGTGGATATGATGCGTATCTTTCATATGGTAAGAAATATGATGATTTCGTGGTATTAAGAGGCATAGAATATGATAGTCTGGAGTTCGGACATTTTATAGTTATTCTTCCACAGGATACACCTAAAGAGGTGTATGAGCTTATGAGATATAAGGGCCTTACTTTAGATAAGCTTATATATATTGTCCATTGTTGTGATGGAATATTAGGACCTGCACATCCTTATGGAGAACCATTTATGAGCTTTGCATCTACTATGTACTGGAATCAGTCAAAGCAGATTGCACATATGGTTCATTTTGATTTCGTAGAAGGTTATAATGCCTGCGAGAGTGATAAAAGCAATAAGTATGCAAGAAAGTTCGCCAAGGGGTGCAGGGTAGCACTTACAGGCGGAAGTGATGCCCATAACAGTAATTGTGTTGGTATGGGATATACACTTATTCCAGATACAATAAAGACAGAGGACGACCTTATAAAATATTATAAAGATGGCAATCATCCTAAGGTTGGTGGAACAAGATATATATATACAACCAAGGACAAGATAGGAAAGCTTAACAAAGTGCTTGTATATTCTTTTTATATGTATAACAAGATTGGAGCGATGTTTAAGTATCCTAAGAGAGCGAAAGCGTTCAGAAGTGCGTTAAGGGCATTAAACAGACGTTTTATAATATATAGAAAAAGATAATCTGTAATGACCAGAGAATTCATCATATTAACTTAATAGAACCTGTCAGCAATATTGAAATAATTGAGTGTTAGACCGTGTGCCAATAGAAGCACAGGAAAAGAGGTTAATATGAGAAATAGATTTGACAGACAGTTAGTACAACTTAATAATGAATTAATCGAAATGGGTGGCATGATTGAGAAGGCTATATCTGATACAGTAAAGGCACTTGTTAATCAGGATATTGAACTTGCTTCAAATGTAATAGAATATGACGAGGAGATTGATCATCAGGAACGTGAGATTGAACAGTTATGTCTTAAGTTATTATTACAGCAGCAGCCGGTTGCAAAGGATTTACGACTTATATCAGCAGCATTAAAGATGATTACAGATATGGAAAGAATAGGGGATCATGCAACTGATATTTCAGAGATTACAATAGAACTTTCTAAAGAATCATATATTAAGAAGCTTGACCATATACAGCAGATGGCTAAAGAAACTATGGTAATGCTAGTCCAGAGTGTTGAAGCATTTGTTAACAAGGATATGGATAAGGCAAGGACGGTTATCGTACACGATGATGTTGTTGATGATTTATTCAACAAGGTAAAGGCTGAGCTTATAGCTATGATTCACGAAGATGTTAATGCAGGTGAGCAGGCATCAGATCTGCTGATGGCTGCTAAATATTTTGAGAGAATAGGGGATCATGCGACTAACATATCAGAATGGGTTATATTCTCTATAACAGGTCAGCACCCAGATGATAAATAATAATCAATAATTGTTATTTAACATTAATTTTACATTTTACATTGAATTTACATAAGGTTCATATAAGCTTCATATAACTGTTTTACACTCCAAAATGTAAACAAAAAGTAAAGTCTATAAGAAATTTTGGAGGAAAAATGGATATATTTGGTGTATTAGCATTACTTGGAGGATTGGCGATATTCCTCTATGGAATGGATTTATTAGGTGAAGGCTTAACGGGAGCATCAGGAGGAAAGTTAGAGAATATACTTGAAAAGCTTACTTCTAACCCGATAAAGGCTGTTCTTTTAGGAGCTGGTGTTACAGCAGTTATACAGTCATCATCAGCGACGACCGTTATGGTTGTAGGTTTTGTTAATTCAGGTATTATGAAGTTAAGACAGGCAATTGGCATTATAATGGGTGCTAACATAGGTACTACCATAACTTCATGGATATTAAGCCTTACTGGTATTGAGAGTGATAATTTATTTATAAGAATGTTGAAGCCAACATCATTTTCACCAATCCTTGCAGTTATTGGTGTTGTGATGCTTGTATTCCTAAAGAAAGACAAATTTAAAAATCCAGCTAAGATATTTATTGGATTTGCACTTCTTATGTATGGTATGGAAGCTATGAGTTCATCTGTAGAGCCGCTTGCCGAAGTCCCACAGTTTCAGGCTTTATTAACAACATTTAAAAACCCAATACTTGGTATGATTGCAGGACTTGTATTTACAGCAATAATACAGAGTTCATCAGCTTCAGTTGGTATATTACAGGCATTATGTTCTACAGGAATATTAAGCTATGCAACTGTTCTTCCTATAATAATGGGACAGAATATCGGTACTTGTGCAACAGCTATGTTATCAAGTATTGGTGCAAGCAAGAATGGTAAAAGAGCAGCTATAGTTCATCTGTACTTTAATGTTATAGGTACAGTTGTATTTATGACGGTGTTCTATACAGTTAATATGTTTGTACATTTTTCATTTCTGAATGATACAGCTAATGAGATGGGAATTGCGGTAATACATACAACCTTTAATATTATTACAACTGCACTTCTTCTTCCGTTAAGAAATGTGCTTGAGAAGCTCGCATATATGACTATAAGGGTTGATGATGAGGAAAAGGCACTTATGGAAAGACAGAGTGTTAATGAATTTGCACTTTTAGATGACAGATTTCTTGAGTCACCAAGCCTTGCAGTTGAACATTGTAAGACAGTTATAGGCAATATGGCTGATATATCAAGGGAGTCATTATTTACAGCACTTGGACTTATCGGTAATTATGATGAGAATAAGGCATTGTATGTTGGTGAGCTTGAGAGCAGGGTTGATAAATATGAAGATGAGCTTGGTACATATATTATGAAGATAAGTACCAAGATACTTAATAAAGATGACTCAGAGACACTTAATATGATGCTTCACAGCATAGGCGATTTTGAAAGAATATCAGACCACGCCTGTAATCTGTGCGACTCTGCAAGAGAATTGCATAATAAGCAGATGGAATTCTCACCTAAAGCTAAGACGGAGTTAGATATATTATGTTCGGCAGTAAGAGAGGTTGTAGATATATCCTTTGATTCCTTTAAGACTAATAATATTAAAGAAGCAGATAAAGTTGAACCATTAGAAGAACTTATTGATACATTAACAGTTGAGCTTAAAGCTAGACATATAAGAAGATTAAGAGAAGGAAAATGTACTATTGAACTGGGATTTGCACATTCAGATATTCTTAATAATCTTGAGAGAGTGTCAGACCATTGTTCTAATATAGCAGTAGATGTTATCCAGTCAGATAAGGAAAATTTTGATACACACGAATATCTTGATGCAATGAAGAACAGGGATAACCAGCAGTTTGCAAGAGAATATAAAGAATACAAGGAAAAATACAGACTTCCAGAAACTAGAAAATTTGCGTAAAGCGTAGATATCAGCGGATACATTTTGTATAATTTTTTAAAGATAAAATGTATTAATATGCTGAAATCTGTCGCAGAAATCGAGGATATTATGGCATATGTATATGTTGTTGAAGATGATAAAAATATAAGCGAGATTGAAAGCTTTGCTTTAAAGAATGCAGGGCATACAGTTGTTGAGTGTGCAAGCGGCAAAGAATTTCATAAGCTTATGAGAGACAGAATACCAGATATGATACTTCTTGATGTTATGCTTCCAGATGAAGATGGATTAGAGATATTAAGAAAGATAAGACAGACTCCAGAGACAAGAAGAGTTCCTGTTATAATGGTTACAGCTAAGACAACAGAGCTTGATAAAGTTAAAGGACTTGACCTTGGAGCTGATGATTATATAACCAAACCATTTGGAATTATGGAATTAATATCAAGAGTTAAAGCACTTCTTAGAAGGACAGGAAGTTCTGATGAAGAGAAGCTTATAGGAATTGGAAGTCTTTTTATTGATGATGAAAAACGAGTTGCATATGTCGATGATAAACCTGTTGAGCTTACTTATAAAGAGTATGAATTATTAAAATATCTTGCACTTAACCGTGGAATTGTCTTGACAAGGGATAATATAATGGACAGAATATGGAGTACAGATTACGAGGGCGAGTCAAGAACTCTTGATGTTCATATCAAGACATTAAGACATAAGCTTGGTACGGCTGGTAATTATATAAAGACTGTCCGTAATGTAGGATATTTTATGGATGATGAGGCCAAATAATGAAAAAAAGAATTAATCTTTTGTATATGATAATGGCACTTGTTACTATTGTGGCATCTGTATCTATAGCGTGTACTGTGTTCTACAATGTACTAAAGCATGAAGTGCTTGAAGATATGCACAATTACATAGATGTGTTTATTGGTGCAGATGCCTGGGGAATGGTAACAGACCCTGACAATATAGTTGAACAGAAGGTAATTGATAATTACGATGGAAATCTTAGAATAACATTTATTAATTCACAGGGTTATGCGGTAGTCGATACACTTGTTGATATTGATAAAATGGAAAATCATAACGAACGTCCTGAGGTTGTTGCGGCTAGACGGAATGGTTATGGATGTGATATAAGAAGGTCCGTAACACTTAATAAGAATTCTTATTATTATGCAGTTGCACTTGATAATGGATATGTGCTAAGAGTTTCAAGGGAAGTAAGCAGTATGACGAGTATTATGACAAGTATGCTCCCTGTTATAATTGTGTTATGTGTAATTCTCTTTATAATCTGTATGATAAGTTCACATTTTCTGACAAAAAGCATTGTTGAGCCGATTGAGTATCTTGCCAATAATATGGATGCTTCGGAGTCGGTTAAAGTATATAAGGAGCTTGTTCCATTTGTCACAACTATTAAAAGGCAGCACGAGGATATTATGCGCAATGCCAATATGAGGCAGGAATTCACGGCAAATGTTTCGCACGAATTAAAGACACCGCTGACATCAATATCAGGCTATTCTGAGCTTATTGAAAGTGGTATGGCGGCAGGTGATGATGCCAAGAGATTTGCAGGTGAAATACATAAAAGCTCACAAAGACTTCTCTCGCTTATCAATGATATTATAAGAATATCAGAGCTTGATGCCATATCGACAGAAGAAATATTTGAGACAGTTAATCTGTATGAAACAGCCAGGTCAACGGTGCAGATGCTTGAGATAAGTGCACAGAAGCACAGCATTATTATTGATGTTACAGGAAGTGATGTTAATATTACTGCTGATAAGCAGATGCTTGAGGAGCTTATATATAACCTGTGTGATAATGCGATACGTTACAATAATCCGGGTGGAAAGGTTAAGGTATCTGTGTATACAAGACAGAATAATGGTGTGACTGAAAATGTTCTTGAAGTAGCGGATAACGGTATAGGAATACCTAAGGAACATCAGGACAGGATATTTGAAAGATTTTACAGAGTTGATAAGAGCAGGTCAAAATCTACTGGTGGTACAGGACTTGGGCTTGCGATTGTAAAGCATATAGTAGCCAAACACCATAATGCACATATAGAGCTTGAAAGTGAATTAGGAAAGGGAACTACTATAAGAGTTGTATTTGCTGATAATATGACAGTATAAGCAGTATACTGATTTGATGTTAGTAGTTAATATAACAATGAATTATATAATTAAATATACCAATATTGTAGTTAAAATATATAAATATTGTAGTTAAAGTATGTAAATATTGCAGTTAAATATGTAAATAAAGGTTGACGTTCGCTTATTAATTGATTATCTTATACGAGGTAAGTTAGTTAAGAAATGGAGCGTCAATTTTTATGAGTAAATTATTAGCAGATAAAAAGAAATTATTTGACATTGATAAGGATAATCTGATGTTTCACAATAAAGCACTGTTTGCACTTCTTATACCAATAGTTGTTGAACAGCTGCTTAACTCATTTATGGGTATGGTGGATACTATGATGGTAAGTAACCTTGGAAGCCAGGCAATATCAGGTGTATCGCTTGTTGATTCGGTTAATAACCTTATCGTCCAGTTATTCTCTGCTATGGCTACAGGTGCAGCAATTATATGTTCGCATTATATAGGAATGAAAGACCGTGAGGGTGCTAATAAGGCGGCAAGACAGGTTGTGCTTACAGTTGCCACAATAGCAGTTGTCATAACAATAGCAGGACTTATATTAAGAAGACCTCTTTTAAGTTTTATATTTGGTAAGGTAGAACCTGAGGTTATGAGCAATGCAGTAACATACTTTCTGTATACAGCTTTAAGTTATCCATTTCTTGCGTTGTTTAGTGCAGGCTCAGCGATATTCAGATCGTGTGGTAATTCAAGATATCCTATGATGGTATCAGTAATCTCTAACGTAATAAATGTATGTGGAAATGCACTTCTTATGTTCGTATTTAATATGGGAGTTGCAGGTGCAGCTATATCAACACTTGTATCAAGAGTGTTCTGTATGGTTGTTATATTTATTGCATTATCCAAGCCAAAGATAGATATAGTAGTATCAGAATATCATAAGATAAGACCTGATTATAAGCTTATAGGCTCGATACTTGCGATAGGTGTTCCGTCAGGAATTGAGAACAGTATGTTCCAGTTCGGTAAGCTTGCAATCCAGTCAACAGTATCAACTATGGGAACAGCGGCTATTGCGGCACAGGCTATGACTAATATATTAGAAAATGTTAATGGTATCTTTGGAATAGGTGTTGGTATATGCCTTATGACTGTTGTAGGACAGTGTCTTGGAGCAGGAAGAAAAGAAGAAGCCAAGTATTACATAGTCAAATTGTGCGGAATAGCAGAGATAGGAATTATTGTATCTTGTATTATCGTGTATGCACTTGTACGTCCTATAACGGTTCTTGGTGGAATGGAGACAGACAGTGCAAGAATGTGTATAGAGATGGTTGGTGCGATAACAATATATAAGCCAATTGCGTGGGTATTCTCATTCGTTCCAGCATACGGAATGAGAGCGGCAGGAGATGTAAAGTTCTCAATGATAACATCAATGACAACTATGTGGTGTTGCAGGGTTGCATTGTGTATTGGTCTTGTTAAGGTATTCAATATGGGACCAATGGCAGTGTGGTATGGTATGTTCGCAGACTGGACAGTAAGAGGAATAGTCTTTGTAAGCAGATACTTTAGCGGTAAGTGGATTAAGAAGGTTATATAGTATATAGCATATGGAATGGGCATTTAATACAATGATAAAATTGTTAAAAGATTAAATGGTAAATTAATAAAGATAAACGGTTAAAAAATGGAAATTTTATTATATTAACGGTTAAAATTATATATAATACCGGTTGACAAATGGAAATTCACCTCCTATACTTTAATTAAAGTAACTTATAGACATTAGACCTATTATACGGAGGTGCTGTATATGACTATTCAGGAGATGAGGGATAAGAAGAAAGAAAAAGGCTACACATATGCACAGATGGCTGAGTTATCGGGAGTGCCCTTAGGGACAATACAGAAGATATTTTCTGGAGAAACAGAAAGTCCACGCTATGATACGCTTCTGGCACTTGAACAGATTTTTACAGAGCAATCTGTAGTGTGCGAGGCTGCTGCTTCTTATAAGACTGACAGGAATGGAAGTTATACGCTTGATGATTATTATGCCTTACCAGAGGATCAGAGAGTTGAGTTAATTGATGGATATTTCTATACAATGCTGTCGCCTACATTTGGACATCAGTCAATTGCAGGAGAAATACACCGTCAGATTGCTAATTATATTATGGAGCATAACGGAAGCTGCCGTCCATTTATTGCACCGGTAGATGTACAGCTTGACTGCGATAATAAGACAATGGTTGAGCCAGATGTTGGCATAATATGTGACACTTCCAAGATTAAGAGATTTGGAATATATGGAGCACCGGATTTTGTTCTTGAAGTAATATCTCCATCTACTAAGAAAAGGGACTATGCCCTTAAGCTGTCAAAGTATATGGAAGCTGGTGTCCGTGAATATTGGATAGTGGATTTCGTGCAGGCGAAGATACTTGTATATTATTTTGAAGGTGACAACTATCCTGTTATATATGGATTTGACAAGCCGGTTCCAGTGAATATCTATGGTGGTGACCTTGCTATAGACTTTTCTAATATTGCTAAGTGGCTTGAGGAAGGGATGGAATAAGAATACATTATTCATAATTATTAAATAAATATAAACGACTTGACCGGTAGTTACTACCGAGTGCTATGCTTATAACATAGTTAATTAACAAAGAACATATTTAGTATTGTAATAATATGGAGGATGACGTAAGATGATGTACAATTCGCAGTTAGAAACTTTTATATGTGTAGTTGAGTCGGGAAGCTTTAGCAAGGCGGCGGAAAAGCTTTTTATATCTTCACCAGCGGTTATAAAGCAGATTAATTCTTTAGAGGCAAGCCTTGGTCTGCAATTATTTAATCGTACTCATAGAGGGCTGGTTATGACAGAGGCAGGAAAGTCAATATATAATGATGCCAGGTATGTGATTGATTATTGCAGGGAATCAGTGAAGAGGGCTAAGGATGCTATGCAGATATCAGATGATGTTATAAGGGTTGGAATATCACCAGTTACACCTCCACAGATATTTGTTGAATTATGGCCAGAGATACAAAGATTATATCCAGATATGAAGTTTCAGTTAGTTCCATTTGAGAATACAACGGAGAATGCAAGAGAGATACTGGGTAATCTTGGAAAGAATATAGATGTTGTGGCAGGAATATTTGATGAGGCTTTGTTAAAGCTGCGTGGGTGTGATGGAATAAAGATATCAATGGAACCTTTTTGTGTGGGTGTTTCGTTTCATCACAGACTAGCCAGAAAGAATATAATTAATCTTGAGGATATGGAAGGAGAGAACCTTATGCTTATGTATAAGGGGTGGAGTACTTATAACGATAAGCTCCGTTCTGATTTGATAAAGAATTATCCGGGGATTAATATAACAGATATAGAGCTTTATAATGTTGATGCATTTAACAGATGTGAGAATAATAATGGGTTATTGCTTACAATAAAAAGCTGGGAAAGCGTACATCCATTAATAAAGATAATACCAGTGGACTGGGATTATAAGATACTATATGGGTTATTATATTCTAAAGAGCCATCTGACAAAGTAAAAAGGCTTATTAAAGCTGTAGAAAAGTTAAGCAATAACCAATAGGTTAATACTGAATAACTAATCGGGACTTCTTAAATGAAGTCCCTTTTTTTATAATACAATCAAGAAGTATTAAAAGTGAGGTGAAGTATGAGTACAGGATTAAGAATTACACAGGTAGTGTTACTGCTTATAGGTGTTATGACACTGTATGGATGTGGAAGTGCTGATAATACAGATAATAATAATAATATGGCAGAGCAGAATTTAAGCAGTACAAATAACATCAGTAATCAGGAAGACAATATAAGAAAGAATGAATATAGTGGAGATAATATGCAGTCAGATAAAGATAGTAATAATAAATATATAAAGGATGCAAGAGTAATAGATGTTATTAATGATGAAGCATTTGGTAATTATGGAAGATTAATATTTCCTGTTGATATGAGAATAAGCAATGATTTGACATTGGAAAATATAAGTTCAATACTTCCCTGGTATAGTGAGATTAATACAGACAAAACTGTAGAGATTGTTAATTATTTAAGAAATGAAGCTGAGAGCGGCAGACAGATATTTTATGATATATATAGTGATAGTGAGAAAGCCGATGATCCAGAGAAACAAAATACAGGAATATTTTTCTTTAAAGGTAATGATAATGCCAAAAGTGCTGTAGTCAATGCTGGTGGTGGTTTTGTATATGTTGCAGGAATACACGATAGTTTTCCGCACGCATTGGAATTATCTAAAAAGGGTTATAATGCATTTGCATTAATATACAGACCAGGAGCACAGACAGCGTGTGAAGATCTTGCAAGAGCAATAGCATTTCTGTACGAGCACTCAGCTGAACTTAACATAGATATGACAGATTATTCACTCTGGGGTGGTTCAGCAGGAGCAAGAATGGCGGCGTGGCTTGGTTCATATGGAACATCAACTTTTGGTGAAAAGACATATCCAAAGCCAGCATCAGTTATTATGCAGTATACAGGACTTTCACAGGTGCAGGGAAATGAACCTCCTACATATGCGTGTGTTGGTACAAGTGATGGAATAGCTTCGTATAGAAGTATGGAAAGATACATTAATCAGATAAAACGTAACGGAACTAATGCAGAGATTGAAGTGTTTAATGGTTTGTCACACGGTTTTGGTTTAGGACAGGGAACGGTGGCAGAAGGCTGGATTAATAATGCAGTAAGTTTCTGGGAAAGTAATATGAAAGGAATAATAAAATGAACAGAAAACTAATGGCAAAAATATTAATAGACATATGTCTTACAGTAAGCCTGTTATTGCTTATGCCGTATAGTCTTATAGGAGAGACAGCCCACGAGTGGATTGGAATGGCAATGCTTGTGCTGTTTATAGTTCACCATATATTAAACAGAAAATGGATAGGTGCATTGGCAAAAGGCAGATATACTATTTTCAGAATATATCAGACATTACTTGTGATAGCTATGCTGATACTAATGCTGGGGTCAATGATAAGCGGAATACTTCTGTCTAATCATATATTTAAAGCTGTAACAATTGCTGGTACTACGATAGCAGCAAGACAGGTGCATATGTTCTGCGCATATTGGGGATTTGTCGTAATGTCACTTCATCTTGGACTGCATTGGAATATGGTTGTTGGTATGGTGTCTGGATTGTTCAAGGATAGATATGTATATAGAAGATGGCTTTCAAGAATAATAGTACTGATAGCTGGCATTTATGGAATATATGCTTTTAATAAGCGACAGATAGGTGCATATCTTTTGATGAAAGTACATTTTGTATTTTATGATTATACAGAAAATGTAATGTTTTTTATATTAGATTATGTTGCTGTTATGGCATTAATAGCAATGATTAGCTATTACTTCAGCAAACTGATAAAAAAGACAAATTACAGAAAATAATATAAAAAGCTGGTAAAAAAATAATATTAAATAGTGTGGTAGAAAAGGAGAATTAAAATGAAAATTTTATTTATTAACGGAAGTCCTAACAAGGAAGGTAATACAAAGAAGCTTGCAGATGCATTATTATCAGGAAAAGAGTATGAAACAATAAATCTTACAGATTTAAAGATATACAGCTATGGTCAGAATTATGAAGACGATGAACTTGGTGTTGTAATTGATAAGATGAAGAAAGCAGATACAATTGTCATTGGTTCACCACTTTACTGGCATAATATATGTGGTTCAGTAAGAAATGTGCTTGATAGATTTTATGGTCTTGTAAGTGAAAGTGAATTACAGGGAAGAGATATGTATTTTCTATTTCAGGGAGCAGCACCGGAAAAATGGATGCTGGAAGCTGGTGAGTATACTATGAAGCAATTTGCAGGACTTTATGGAATGAATTATAAAGGAATGGCAACTGATAGGACAGAAGCTATAAAGTTTGGAAAAAATATCTAACAGTGCTTGTACATAACGGCATTGAGGCAAGAGTGCCAGTGAGACTTAATGTGTAATACAGGAGAAAATGTATGAATAGAAAAATGCTATATATGATTGTTTCAATTACACTTATGATAAGTCTGTCAGCCTGTGGCAGTGTTAATAATAAACCAGTGTCAGTTTGGCAGACAACTGGAATAAATAATTCGGTGAATTCAGGCACTAATGAGGATAATACAACTAATACTGGTTCTGATGTAATATCAGATGAAGATAATTCTATTAATAAAGCTGATAATTATAATGTAGAAAATGGAACAAAAGAATATAGAGGTTTTGTTCTTGATAATGTATTACATTCAGCAACAGAAGGTGATATTCATTATAATGTATACATACCAGATGATTATGATGGAAGTGAAAGTTATGCGCTGTTTATGACACTTCCGGGTTATCAAGGTCTGTATTTCCAAGGTGTTGGAGAAAATGTAAGGACAGAAGAATTTGGATTTGCTGCAAGAGATTATATTCCTAAGATGATTATAGTTGCACCGCAGCTTAATGACTGTGGTGACACTTCGGCAAGACAGACAATAGCGCTTACAGAATATTTTCTTGATGCTTATAATATTGATAAGTCGAGAGTATATGCTGAAGGGTACTCTGGAGGCGGAGAGACTATGTCACGGGTTATGGGTATGCAGCCGGAGCTATATACAGCCTATCTTCAATGCAGTTCACAGTGGGACGGAGCGTATGATAAGGTTGTTAATAGCAGGACACCAGTATATTTTGTTATAGGTGAGAAAGATGAATATTATGGTTCAGAACCATCACGTAAGGCTTACAATGAACTTCACAGCTTATATAGGCAGCAGGGTTTAAGTGATAGTGATATAGATAAACTGTTAGTGCTGGATATTAAACCGACATCGTATTTTACAAGTAAAGGAATTACTAATCAGCACGGATATGGCGGTTCATTATTTGTAAGGGACGAGAGTATTATGAACTGGTTATTTGCAAAGGTTAGATAAATAATGGTTAAGTTTAAAAGGTTTTAAATACAATTTTGAAAATAGTTTTAAAAATAGCCTTAAAAATAGTTATAACCTAATGGTTATAACTGCAAAACTAATAGAGACTTCTTATATAAGAGATATGTATTATAATAAAGATGTAAAGAGAGCAGATGACTGCATAATAAAAAGGTACTGATTATGTCAGTACGATGTCAGTATGTATATGTTTTATGGTTATGTAGTCATCTGCACAATAGTCATTACAGGGAGTTGTAAATATATATAACAATTCTAAAGTATAGTTTGTTAAATAGGAGGATAAGGTAATGGAATATGTAACATTAAGCAATGGAGTAAAAATGCCAATATTAGGTTATGGCGTATATCAGGTAACTAAGGATGAATGTGAAAGATGTGTTCTTGATGCTCTTAAAGTTGGATACAGAGCAATTGATACAGCACAGAGTTATTTCAACGAGGAAGAGGTTGGTAATGCAATTGAAAAATCAGGAGTACCAAGAGAAGAAATTTTCCTCACAACAAAGGTATGGATTGAGCATTATGGATATGAAGAAGCTAAGAAGTCAGTTCTTGAGTCTATGAAAAAGTTAAAGACAGATTATCTTGATTTAGTACTTCTTCACCAGCCATTTTCAGATGCCTATGGTGCATACCGTGCCCTTGAAGATTTATATGATGAAGGCAAGATAAGAGCAATAGGTATATCTAACTTCTATGTTGACAGAATGGTTGATTTTGCATCATTTAACAGAATTAAGCCAATGATTAATCAGGTAGAAACACATATTTTTAACCAGCAGAAGGAATTGAAAGAATGGGCTGATAAATATGGAATTCAGTTAGAGGCTTGGGCACCATTTGGAGAAGGAAGAGGAGGTACTTTCGATAATCCAGTCATTGATGAGATTGCTAAGAAATATGGAAAAACTCCAGCACAGGTTATGCTTCGCTGGCATATTCAAAGAGGTATTGTGGTTATTCCAAAATCAACTCATATTGAAAGAATGGAAGAGAATTTCAATGTATTTGACTTCACACTTTCTGATGAAGATATGAATACTATTGCAGGACTTGATAAGGCAGAAAGTTCATTCTTCTCACATCAGGATCCTAAGATGGTTGAGTGGTTTGTAAATATTGTCGAAGAAAGAAAAAATAATAACGACAGTTCAAAGGAAAAGAAGAACTGGTAAATTATACAATAATCAGAGCAGTATTAATAATGTTATTAAAGAATAAATAAAGAAGGGAAAGGTATATATGAAATTAAGAAAAATAATATGTATTATGGCAGCTTGTGTGTTATCACTTGGTATGCTTGCAGGTTGTGGAAGTACATCATCCAATAGTACCAGCAATACAACAAGCAAAACAGATAGTACAGTTAAGGCAACACAAAGTTCTACTACTTCAGGGAGCAGTATATCGGCAGATACTAAAGTAGCTGATACCACAACAGAGGCATCAGGCAGCAAAACTCTTGTAGTATTTTATTCAGCAACAGGAAGTACAAGAAATGTAGCGCAGGAAATAGCTAAGGAAATAGGTGCGGATACATTTGAAATAACACCAGTTCAGGCATACACGAATGACGACCTTAACTGGCAGAATAATAACAGCAGAGTTTCTAAGGAACATAATAATGAGAGCCTCAGGGATGTAGCACTTACTAAGATTACACTAGATAACTGGGCTTCTTATGATACAGTATTAATAGGTTACCCTAAAATGGAGTACAGTTTATAGTAGTGTATAGCGTGTACCAAGTTATAATTATGGGGTTGAAAATAACAGTATACACAGATAATGTGGAAAAATGTGTATGACGTTTATATAGAAAATAACATTGAAAAAGAAATTCAAGAATGGGTAAATTCATTAAATTTAAAATAGAATAATAATTACATGAGTGACAGAAGATAAGAATCTGAATTCCCTGTCACTTTTATATTATTTGATAAGAAAAAAGAACTGGTTTATATCCGATAAGAATATAGACTGGTTCTTATTTTTAATATGCTATTATATACACAGGGAGTCGGGGAATGTCGAACTATAGCAAGCCGGAAAAGAAAGCATTGATATCGGTATGAAAGAGTTTTGCAAGTGCAACTAATTCAGATGCCTTAATGTTCATGCGATTTGTTTCCAGTTTGGCATAGGTACTTTTGGTGATGGAGATACCCATAAGATTTAATTTTGCAACTACTTGGTCTTGAGTCATATTGTTTTTATATCGAATTGCTTGGATATTTTTACCAATATCCATATCTGGTCTAATCTTTTGCATAATGATGAACTCCCCTTATAAAATAAAAAGTTTCGTAATACAGAAACATATATATTGATTCTAAAGAATTTAAATTTTATAATGTTTCGTAATAAGGAATTATTTTTAACAGGAAGAGGTAAAAGTATAATGGATGTGGAGATGGAAAAGAGAAAATTTTTAAATCTATGTGGCAAAAGAGATCGAGCATTATTGTCAGATGAAAAAAGAATGACATTGGGGGATATGGAACGATTGACATATCTGACAGAATTTTTTGAACTGGAGAACTATGGAATCGCCTTATGGAAAGAATTTGGTGATGATGTAAAAGAGCCATTTGAAGCGATGATGAAAATGTTAGATGAGCCGGAGTGCATAGAAGATCGATGGCTTGATGACGAAGCAAAAGGGGAAAAGTGGTTGTTAGAATTTCAGGAACTGGCATTAACGGAAGAATACAGGGAATGGATTCGAAATTATATCGATAAAAAATATGAAGAAAGAGGATTACCATATCCGACAGGAGCAGACTTCGATTAAGAGGTCTGCTTTTTTCTGGTCTTTTGGGAGGTGATAAGAGGTGGAAGTAAGTATTTATGAACTCTTGGCGGCAGCAAGAGAATCGGCTAAATCTGATTATATAAAAGGGGACAGCATTTTGTGTGAGAAGAGATTTCATCCAGATACCCATTACATGGTAGAAATAGAACTGCTGAAAAATGATAACAAGCTGGGAAAAAAGGGCAATTATATACGGAAGTTTTTGACAGAACCGGAGTATCTTCCCATTTTACAAAAGCAGGAAAAACATCTCATAAAAATAAAAAGACAGGCAATTGTTCAAAAAGGAAACTTGCGATATATCCCTCCCCCGGACAGGCTGGACCGCCGCCGGGAGAGGGATCTTTTATAACCGGCTGGGAAGGAACAGTAGTGTTCCTCTGGCGATAGTGGTATAAAAAAGCCAGATTTTCCGCAGGTTTTGGGACGCTGGAACATAGAAAAGTGTTCACGAATGGCACTTTTGCAACGATCCGTTGCAGCAGTGACAACATTTTTGACCTTACGTTAAACAGAAAAAATGAAAGGATGTGATTGCGATAATCATAGGAATTGATCATGGCTATTATGCCATTAAAACAAGACAAGTGTCTTTCCCAAGTGGAATTATTGGGTATGATTACGAGCCGTATACCATGCAGAATGTTCTGCAATATCAAGGAAAGTATTATGTCTGCGGTACGGGAAGACAGACGCTGGTAAAAAATAAAACGTCAAATGATAATTATTATCTGCTGACGTTGGCAGCCATTGCAGAAGAAATCAAGCATCGGAAAGCGGAACGAAAGACAGAGGTAATTCTGGCTGTTGGACTTCCGCTTTCAAGTTTTGGAAGAGAGAAACAGGGATTCAGGGAGTATCTGTTGCGGAAAGAGCAGCCAGTGCGATTTTTATATGAAAGTGAGTTATATGAGATAACAATAAAAGATGTGAAACTGTTCCCACAGGGATACTCTGCGCTTGCTCTGCATCCAGAGTATCTGAAGAATGAACCGTCTGTTCTGCTTGTTGATATTGGTGGCTGGACCGTTGACCTTATGAGGCTGGACAATGCTGTTCCGAATGCAGCAACGTGCAGAAGTCTGGAACTTGGAGTAATCCGATGTATTGATGAGACAGCAGAACAAGTGCGTAGAAATACCGGACTGTCTGTGACAGAAACTCAAATTGAGCGTGTGCTTCGGAGGGAATCTTGCAGTATGGCAGAGGAGGCCAGACGGATCATACAGGAAAACGGACGGAAATATATAGAAAGAATACTGTCTGCGGTGACAGAATCCGGGTTTGATCTCCGGGCAGTACCCACCGTATTTATGGGGGGAGGCTCCGCAATTTTAAAACGCCACGTGACCGCACAGGACGCGATTTGCCGCCCCGTTTTTATAGAGGACGTCCATGCCAACGCAACAGGGTATGAACGGATTGTAGAGCAGATGTGGACGAGATGACACGCCCGGTATATTCGTTCCGCCCGAACCTGAAAAATCCAGAACACCAGAGGGCATGGGAGAAATTTCAAAGTGTTCCAGAAGGGCAGAAAAGCCAGTATCTGGTTCAGGCAATTCTGGAAAAAGAGGATCGGAAATGGATGGAAGAAGTCATTCAAAAGACGATAAAAGAAAGTGTTCGGGAATTAGGAATATGTGGCACTACGGAACAATTGAAAACGAAACCATCATCGGAAGAAATACCAGATCAGATGATGGATTTTCTATCTCAAATGGAAAATTTGTAAAGGGGGTGAGGCCTATGATTGCACGATACATACATTGTTGGATCTGCTAGGGGTAAGGCAAGAAATGCATCGATATCTTTGGTGGGTATTGTGAATAGCTTTCCATGCGGCTTTGGAGTATGTTGTGTGTAGCAAAAGTGAAAGGAGAAAGGTTATGGCAGAGATGAAAAATATCTGCGGAAAGATCCCGATGGACTTACATGAGAAAGTAAGAGAAGAGATTGAACTCACAGAAAGCAGCACACAAAAATTTTTACAACAGGTCATTGAAGAACATTTCAACAGAGTGGAAGGAAAAGGAGAAATAAGCATGGGAGCAGTAAGAACAGTAGCAGTACAGGTATCAGAGGAATTATTCCAGAGATTAAAAGTAGTCATCGGAAAGAAACACATGAAACAGAAAGACTTCTTAATTCAGATTATAGAAGAAGCACTGGAAAAGGTAGAGGTCGAATGGCAAAGCAAAGAGCAGCCTGAAGAATCCGAACAGACAACTGGAGAATTGGGAACAGAAGAAACTCAACCGGAAGAAAGAACTGAGCCGGAAAGGGAAAGTGAACCAGAAGAGGAAGCCGAACCGGATGGAGAAAGTGAACCGAAAGAGGAAAACAAACCAGAAGGGGAAAGTGAACCGGAAGAGGAAACTGAACCAGAAGGAGAGACTGATCCGGAAGAATCCAAAGCAGAAGAACCAACAGAATGGTAACCAATTGATACAGAATAACGAAGGGCGGTATGAGAGATCATGCCGCCTGTTTTTATCAGCAAAAAGGAGGTTGATAGCCGCAACCATTCAATTTTTTGATCTCTTTAGCGGAATCGGGGGATTTCGTGAAGGCTTAAGACGGGCAGGAAACTTTGTCTGTGTCGGACATTGCGAGGTGGATACTTATGCGGATAAGAACTACCGATTGCTGTTTGATACGGAAGGGGAGTGGTATTGTAATGACGCAAGAACAATCGAACCAGAACGAATGCCAGATTTTGATTTACTCTGTGCAGGATTTCCTTGCCAGGCATTCTCTATCGCCGGAAAGCGAGAAGGATTTGCAGATGCAAGAGGAACTCTCTTTTTTGAAATTGCCCGGATTCTTGAAGCTAAAAGACCCTCGTATTTTATCCTTGAAAATGTTCCCGGTTTGTTATCGCATGACAAAGGCCGGACGTTTTGCACCATCCTCAGTACGCTTTCTGAACTGGGGTACCATGTCGAATGGAAAGTGCTTAACAGCAAGGATTTCGGAGTCCCCCAAGCAAGAAAACGGGTGTATATTGTCGGATATTTTGATTTCCGATGTGCCGGAAAAGTATTACCTGAACCAGAAACAAATGGAGCAGCTCTTGTTCAAGTCCGGGCAGGAAGTCAGGGGAAAAGAGTTTATAGTCCAAGAGGATTAAGCTGCACCCTGACATCACAAGCCGGAGGAATGGGTGGAAAGACAGGATTATATGATGTGGGTGTTCCAATTAAAGAAAATACAAAGCTTGGCTACAAACTTGCAAGAGAGGGTGACAGCATCGATTTAGGCTATGCGAATTTCAACAGCAGGAGAGGAAGAGTAGGACATCAGATAGCACACACTCTGACTACAGGTATTCAACAGGGAACACTTCATTTCGTAGATTTGTCTCCACCACCACTGGTAACTGAAGAATGCAGAAGCCTTAATACTCGACAGTGCGGAATCCACAAATACAAAGGAGAATGTTCTGGTGTATTAAGGGAAGAAGGGGCAAGAGCAGTCCTTACACCAGCCAAAGAAAATGTTCGTCAGAACGGCAGACGTATGAAAGAACCCGAAGAACCGATGTTTACAATTACTGCAACCGATCGTCATGGCATCTTGTATCACGGCAGAATAAGAAGGTTAGTTCCGAGGGAATGTCTGCGACTGCAGGGTTATTACGACTGGCAGATTGATAAGATCATAGACAGCACTTCTGACGCACAGCTTTATAAACAGGCTGGAAACGGAGTAACTGTCAATGTTATCGAGGCAATTGGCAGATTGTTACAAAAGGCAGACTCCGAACTTAACACACAGAAAGTGTCTGAGAAAGGAATCCATTAGGCATGATCGGAATAAAAGACCAATACTTTGGCACAGAAATCGAAATGACAGGGATTACCAGACAACGTGCTGCAGAAGTTGTTGCTGAAATGTTTGGAACAGAAGCATATTATGACGGCACTACTTATGGAGTCTGGTCAGTGATAGATCTGGAAGGAAAAAAGTGGAAATTTATGTCTGATGGGAGCATTTATACACAACGGAAAGTATACGGTCGAATTGTAGACGCAGGTGGAGAATATTCAACAGAAATGGTATCACCGAAATTATCCTATGATGAAATGGGAAAGTTACAGGAAGTAGTACGATGTCTGCGACAGCATGGAGGTTTTGTAAATGAGTCCTGTGGTCAGCATGTTCATGTAGATGCATCGAATCATACACCGCAGAGTCTGAAAAATGCACTGACAATTATGTATGCAAAGGAAGATATCCTGTTCAAAGCACTGAAAGTGCAGGAGAGAAGAGCAAATAGTTATTGTCAGAGGGTGCGACCGGAGGTATTGGAGAAAATCCGAAAAATACCAAATAAATCAATCACAATGGACCGAGTAAGAAATGTCTGGTATGGAGGCAGGGATGGAAGTCATACCCATTATGATCATACCCGTTATTATGCTCTGAATCTTCATGCTGTGTTTTCCAAGGGAACTTTGGAATGGCGTTGTTTTGAAAGCACACTACATGCAGGAAAGGTGAGAGCAAATATTACACTGGCATTAGCCATTTCCGCACAGGCAATCAATCAGAGATCGACACAGATGAAAAAGACACTGATATCAGAAAACCCGGCATTTACATTTCGTACATTTTTATTGAGACTTGGGTTAATTGGAGACGAATATAAAAATGTTCGAAAACATCTGCTGGCAAATCTGGATGGTGATCTTGCGTGGAGATATGATAAAAGCACGTATGAGTGTCTGAAGAAAAATCAAAGGACAGAAGGAGTCAGATAGAGGTGAGAAAAAATGAAAGATAGATATTACTTCGCTTATGGCAGCAACATGAATCTGGAGCAGATGAAGTACAGGTGTCCGGCTGCGGAAGTTGTGGAAAACGTCCGGCTTGAAAATTATCGGCTGGCATTTCGGGGAAGGGCTCCGGGCAATGGGGTAGCAACGGTTCTGCCGGAAAAAGGAAGCTATGTCGAAGGAGTCTTATGGAAAATCACAGAAGCGTGTGAGAAGAGTCTGGATTTTTATGAAGGATTCCCAAGTTTTTATGGGAAAGAATCGATTCGGGTAAAAAATCAGGATGGTGTGGAGAAAGAAGTGTTTGTATATATGATGAACGCTCCACACAAAGATGTTCCGGCAAAGCCATCGAAATTTTATCTGGATGGAATTCTGGAAGGATGTAAGGATAACCAGATTCCAACGGAGTCTGTCATGGAAGCGGTAAAACGTACCAGACAGGAAGTAAAAAAAGAAAAAAATCGATATGCAAGATAAAACGTACCGCAGAGGAAACATCTTCTGCGGTATTTTACTGAAAAAATCTATTTATAATAGGAAGGAAAAGCACATGAAGGTTAGAAAATTAAAGACCAGAATTGCTGCTTTTGGACTGGCTGTCCTGATGGGCATCAGTACCTTGAGCAGTGCGAATGCGTTTGCGGCCGAACAGACAGGCTCGGAACAGCAGACGGAAGTACAGGCATCTGAACAGGCGGTAACAAGCCAGAAAGATACATCAGTTACAGCAGATGATATCACAAAAGCAGTTTCAGATGATACATTTGCAGTGGAAACCAGTATGGAAGGAATCCATTATGATGCAGAAAAAGAAGATGTTACGCTTGTAAGTATCAAAGATGAGAATGGTGGAGAGTATCATTCAGACAAAGCAGGAACATATATTGCCACTTATATGGTCGTTCCAAAAGATAAGAGTGACAGCTATACCATCACCCGTAAAGTGACTCTGACGGATACCGAAGGACAGGCACATTCCGAAGAAAATGGTGGAGAGAAACAGAAGTCAGATACAGAATCTGAAGATGATTCGGATTCGCCTGTGCAGAACTACACAGATGTAGAAATTGAAACATCCGAAGAAGATGCATCTGCACAGGCAATCAAAGAACTGAAAGAGGACATCGAAGAGGGAAATGTGATGGTATTGTCTGCGGCTGAAAGAGCTACAAGCAGCGGTTCCACAGTTACATTGACAAAGGGGAGAACTATTTATTATCCAAGTTATATTGGAAATTATCTTACTTGCCTGTTTACAGTCAATGGAAAAATTGCATACTGCCTTCAGTCCCAGAAAGCATCCCCACCGAGTGGAAGTTATGTAGCACAGGTACTGGACAGCAATAAAAATCTGCAGAAAGTCCTTTATTATGGTTATGGCGGGGCAGGAGATCTGACAGGAAGTTATCTGTCTGGAAAAACGGAAGATGAAAAGTATGTGTATACACACATTGCAGCCAGCTATGCTTATGCAGGAGAAGCCGGATTTACAGGGTGTAATTATAATGACCTTGTAAATGCAGGGGTTATCGCATATATCAATTATCTGTTTGGACAGGAAGAACCGCCAAAAGGTGAACTGAGCCTTTCAAGCACAAAGCTGAATGCAGTACGGGATGGAAACATCCAGAAAACACCAAATATCACACTGTCTGGAGATCACAGAAACTATGTGACACTGAGTGTACCAGAAAATGTGACAGCACATAATCTTTCCAAAGGAACAAGTGTTACAAATGGAAAAATCCAGATTTATGGTGGAGATACATTCTATCTGTCCGCAGATTTATTACTGACAGGCAGTTATGCTTCCGGCAACTTATATGGTTCTGTCGGAAAGACATGGAGAACACTGGTGTTGACAACCGGAGATTCCAAGCAGGATATCGGTGTATTTGAAAGCGAAACAGCAGCGCCGGTAAGCTTCAGTGTACAGTGGCTGAATATGACACGCATTGAACTTATGAAGAAAGATGTCAATACACAGAATCCACTGTCAGGAGCAGTTTATGGTATTTATACTGATAAGAAGTGTGAAAATCTGCTGATGACGATGACTGCAACCGGAACAGACGGAAAAGCAGTCAGCGATTATTTTGATGCCGCACTCAAAACTGTGTATGTAAAAGAAGTGACTGCACCGACCGGATATAAACGGAATCAGGAAGTCTATCAAGTGGATGTTGCAGCCGGTAAGACATTGACGGTAACAGCAACGGATGAGAGGGTCACTGGAAAAGTAAAGATTGCAAAGATTGATAAGGAAACATTTGCATTCCAGCCACAGGGAGACGGCGCTCTTCGAGGTGCTGTGTATGGTCTGTATGCCAAAGAAGATATCGTGCATCCGGATGGAACAACAGGAGTTCTGTATAAACAGGACAGCCTGATCGCGCAGGGAGTCATCGGAGATGATGGAACACTGGAGTTTTCAGAATTATACCTTGGAGAAATGTATGTAAAAGAAATCACTCCACCGGAAGGATATACACTGGATACTACAAAATATGAAGTATCTGTAACTTATGAAGGTCAGGATGTTGCAGAAGTGACAAGAGAGCTTACGGTAAAAGAGCAGGTAAAGAAACAGGCATTCCAGTTGATCAAAGTCAGTGAAGATGGAGAGCAGACAGAAACAGACCTGGTTGCAGGCGCAGGATTTAAGGTATATCTGATCAGCGACCTGACACAGGTGAAAAATGGGAAACTGAAACCGTCCAATGGAGAAAGCTACACGGCAAGTGATTTCAAGAATTATGACTTCAGCAAAGAGCAGGTGGCAGTCACCTATGAGAATGGAACAGCAATACCAGTACCAGAACTGATCACTGATACAAAAGGACATGCAGTCAGCCCAGAACTGCCGTATGGAAGTTATGTTGTAGTAGAAAGCACTACCCCTGAGAATCTGAAAACCATTGATCCATTTGTCGTAAATGTGGAAAATGACAGCAGAGAACCAATGCAGTGGCGAGTATTTGATGACCGTCCGTTTGAATTTTTGCTGAAAATCGTAAAGAAGGATGCACAGACTGGAAATACCGTTTTAAAGGCCGGAGCTTCTTATAAGATTTACGATGTGACAAATAAGAAATATGTGGAACAGGTTGTTCAGTATCCGAAGAAAGAAAAGATCAGTGTATTCAAAACAAATGATGAAGGATATCTGATCACACCACAGGAACTGAAGTGCTCTACCTACCGAATCGAAGAAGTAAAAGCACCGGAAGGATTTGTAAGACAGGGAAGCGAAGAGTCCCTGTATGATGGAACAACGATTATTTCACCATTAGAGCAAACTACAAAAGGAACATATAAAGAAAATCCACAGAATGGTATTGTAATTACAGTATCCTCAAACACTGCACATCAGATTGATCCGGATACAGGAGCTGCGATTGTAGAAGTGGAACAGAAAAATGACGAACAGGTAGGAAGCCTACTCCTGACGAAAAAGGGAGAACAGCTTACCGAAGTAACCGGAGATTCTGTTCTGGCAAAAGTAAAAGCACTGGTTTCTAAAGTAAGAAATGCCGTATCTGGTAAAGAAGAAACAGGTATTTATAAAGGCTTTAAATATGAAGAAACCGGAGTAGAAGGTGCTGAATTCGAAGTATATGCCAAAGATACCATTTATTCACCAGACGGAGCAAAGGACGAAGAAGGAAATCCAGTTGTCCGTTATGAGAAAGATGATCTGGTAGCCAAACTGACTACAGATGAAAATGGAACAGCAGTTATCAACAATCTGCCACTGGGAACGTATTATCTGAAAGAAGTTGTAGCAGGAGAGAATTTCGTCCTGAATACAGAACAGAAAGAATTTACCCTGACAGCAGAGGATGATACACAGGCAGTCGTTTATGAAGGCGTTACCTATAAAAATGAAAGACAGAAAGTTTCTGTATCAGTAGAAAAGAAAGATTCTGTCACAGGCGAAAAGCTGGAAGGTGTTATTTTTGGACTGTATGCTGCGGAAGATATTCTTTCTAATCAGGGAGAGGTTCTCGTAGAGAAAGATACCCTGCTGGAAAAGAAAGCAACGGATGCAAAGGGAACACTTACTTTCGACAGCGATCTTCCACATGGAAAATACTATGTCAAAGAGGAAGTCAGAAAAGCCGGATATCTTCCAAATGAGGAAGTATGGAATGTAGACGCAACCTATGAAAATCAGAATCTTGCAAAGATTGAACTGAACAAAGAAGTTGAGAATCAGCCGACAGAAACACGTATTACCAAAACAGATGCAACAACCGGAAATGAGCTGGAAGGAGCAAAACTGCAGGTCATTGATAAAGACGGAACTGTTGTGGAAGAGTGGATCAGTACGAAGGAAGAACATGTCATTTACGGACTGCCGGAAGGAAGTTATACCTTACATGAGGAACTGGCTCCTTATGAAGATGGTTATGTGTCTGCCAGCGATGTGACGTTTGAAGTCAAAGAAGATGGCAGTGTGACAAAGGTTGAGATGAAGGATGAATATTCCAAAGTGGAAATTTCAAAAACAGATCTTACAACCGGAAAAGAACTGGAAGGGGCAAAGCTTCAGATCATCCGCAAAGACGGAACTGTTGTGGAAGAGTGGATTACGGACGGAAAGCCACATTCCGTTGCAAAGCTCCCAGTCAATGAAGAACTTACTCTGCGTGAGATCACAGCACCGGATGGTTACGAGATTGCGGAAGATGTTACATTCACATTGAAAGATACAATGGAAGTCCAGAAAGTAGAAATGAAAGATGCCAGAACACCGGAGAAAACAACAGAAAAAACAAATGCACCAAAAACAGGTGACAACCAGAAAGTATGGGCATTTATTTTGCTTGGTCTGGCATCTGCCGGAACAGCTGCAGGAGTGACCGTATACCGCAGAAAAAAGTCAAAAATGACAGAAAACAAAGAAGAAACAGAAGAAAAATAAAATAAGAATTACAGGATAAATCAATCTGACAGGGCAGGAGATGTGCATAGAGCAGCTCCTGCCCTGTCTGTAGATAAGGAGAAGAAAGATGAGACGTTTTTATACAGCAGAATCAGTAACAGAAGGACACCCGGATAAAGTATGCGATCAGATAGCAGATGCAATCTTAGATGAATGTCTGCGTTATGATCCATCTTCGAGAGTGGCATGTGAAGTCCTTGCCACAAGAGGAAATGTGTTTGTAGCAGGAGAAATCAGCAGCGGATATGAGCCGCCAGTATTTGATGTGATCCGAAAGGTTCTGGAAGAATGCGGATATTGTACAGATGGAATAGAAATGGATACGTTTGTACACCAGCAGAGTCCAGATATTGCGAAAGCAGTGAGTGTGTCGAAAGAATTTCGGGATAATATTGGTGCAAAGATAAGAGATAGAAGCAGGGGAGCTGGAGATCAGGGTGTTATGGTCGGATATGCTTGTGATGATACTCAGCAGCTTATGCCAATGCCGACTGTTCTGGCACACCGGATCACACGTGAACTTTCGGCTTGCAGAAGAAGCGGATATATCAAAGATATCTTTTCCGATGGAAAAGCACAGGTAACCGTAGAATATGAAGAGGGAAAAGCAGTGAGACTGGAAAGTGTTGTTGTTTCCTGCCAGCATGGTGCAGAAAAGAGCCTGAAGAAGTTAGATGCCGAGATCAGAGAGAAAGTGCTTCGCTCAGCACTCAGATTACTGCCGCCGGATGAGGATACGAAGATTCTGATCAATCCGTCAGGAAAATTTGTGTGCGGAGGATTTGATGCAGATACCGGACTGACCGGAAGAAAGCTGATGGTGGACACTTATGGCAGTATGGTTCCGCATGGTGGCGGTGCATTTTCAGGAAAGGACTGTTCGAAAGTAGACCGTTCGGCGGCTTATATGGCAAGGTATATCGCAAAAAATATAGTGGCTGCAGGATTTGCAAGCAAGTGTCAGGTGTCTCTGGCTTATGCAATCGGAGTAGCAGAGCCGGTTATGATTGAGGTAGATACCTTTGGTACAGGAAAAGTGTGTGCAGATGATTGTCTGGCGGCAGCAATCCCACTGGTGTTTGGAGTGACACCTGTACAGATCATGGAATCCCTTCGACTGAATCGTCCGATTTTCCGGCAGACGGCAGTTTTTGGTCATTTTGGAAGAAAGGAATTTCCTTGGGAGCGGACGGATAAGGTACTGGCTCTTCAGGATGCGATTCTGTAATGCCTTGGGTAACGGAAGAAGAGATTCAGGCGGCAAAAAATATGACTGCGTATGAGTATTTGCGAACGCATCAGGCACAGCGGCTGCAAAAGACAAGGACCAGAAATGAATGGCAGTTGACGGACCATGACAGTTTTAAAATCAATGAACTGTCCAGTAAATGGCATTGGAAATCCAGAGATATCGGTGGCGTGTCCGCATTACGGTTCTTGATTGAAGTAGATGGAATGAAATTTACAGATGCCGTAAAACTGCTGTGCGAAGAGAGTCCGTCTTTTATTCCAACACAGTCTGTTGAAAGGGAAAAACTGCCATTTAAGCTGCCGGAGAGGTATTGTAATTGCAGACGAATCAGGGCTTATTTAAACCACAGAGGAATCAGCGATGAAGTGATCACGTATTGTATTTTGCATGAAATCCTTTATGAAAGTGTTCCGTATCATAACGCTGTTTTTGTTGGGAAAGATGAATCCGGAAAAGCAAGATATGCATTTTTGCGAGGAATCTATGAAAAAAGCGGGAAAGGATTCAAGATGGAACAGGCCGGAAGTGAAAAGAAGTACAGTTTTTGTATTCCTCCAAGAAAAGAGACGAATCGGGTTGCTGTTTACGAAGCCTGTATTGATGCACTGGCACATATGACACTGGAAGAGGGAAAGCAGGATAAATATCGGCTTTCCCTTGGGGGAATTGCTGCTCCGAAAGAAAACGCACAGATACAGAGTGAACGTTTTAAAAAGCCGCCGGACGCACTGGAAGCGTTCCTTAAGAACCATCCGGAAATCAAGGAAATTGAAATCTGTACGGATAATGATTTTGCCGGAAGATGGGCAAAAGAACAGATGAAAAAGCATTATGAAGGAAGATACAAGATCATCTGCAACCTGCCGGAAAGAGAAGGGGCAGACTATGCAGATCTTGCAAAAGAAAGAAAGCAGACGAATCTGTGCAGAGACAGACCATTGGAAAGCAGGTGATAGAAAATGGAAGAAAAAGAAACGATACACATCAATCTATTGACAGAACTGACTGGAAATCTTATTTCGGAAGAATCGGAATGGGAAGAAGAGTGGACAGAAAATGATGCATATGGAATGCCTTTGGATGGGACAGACCTTGCCTGGTATGAAAGTGCGATCCGTGAAGAACTGAACCGATATGGGGAAGATGACCTTATGCAGTATTTTGATGGAAGTGAGTCCATTCAGGGAAAGATACAAAGTGCAGTTGTTACGATAGAAAACAAAGACGGAATCCTGTACGGATGTACCAAACTGGAATTAAATGAACTTTTAAGTCAGGAAGAACTACAGGAATTCACTGAATACATTACAGGACAGTACAGTGACGGTTGGGGTGAAGGATTTGAGCAGAGGGATATCAAGGTAGATGGAGGAACGCTGAATGTGCATTTTTGGCATCCTGATATAGAACAGCCGAAAATGTATGAGAAGAAAACAGAGCAGATTCCGACAAAGCCTGAGAAACAACGTCCCAAGTTACAGCTCCTTGGACATAATGGGAATATTTTTTCCATTATGGGCGATGCCTCAACTATTTTGAAAAAGAATAAACAGACAGCAGAAGCAAAAGAAATGTGTAAAAGGGTATTGGAAAGTGGGGACTATTACAAAGCACTTTTGATTATCAGTGAATATGTGGAAACCGAGTTGAGTCCACCACCAAAAGAAAATAAAAAGACAAAGAAGAAAAATCAGCCGGAACGCTGAGAAAAGAAAGGATGATGCCTATGACAAATGGCCTGAGTTTGGAAGAACTTATGAAAGAGGGAACATACCCAGAGGAATATGCCGAAGGGGAAAACTGGAGAATATTACATGGAGATACATTAAAACTGGTCAAAGCATTCCAGCCGGGAATCTTTGATGCAGTCATTACCGATCCACCGTATGCGTCCGGTGGAACAAAGCAGAATGAAAGAAATCGTACTACAAACCAGAAATACAGCAGTATGAGTGCTGCAAATGCACTTCCGGATTTTGATGGGGACAATAAAGATCAGAGATCATGGACTCACTGGATGGCCGAGTGGCTTTACGATGTGCGGAAAGCCTGCAAGAAAGGAGCTCCGATCTGTCTGTTCATTGACTGGCGTCAGTATCCATCGATTACCGATGCATTGCAGTGGGCAGGATGGATCTGGAGAGGAACAGCGGTGTGGGATAAGGGAAACTCCCGTCCACAGAAAGGCCGTTTCCGCCAGCAGGCTGAATACATTGTGTGGGGCAGTAACGGACCGATGCCAATCAACCGTCCAGTATCTTGTCTGCCGGGCGTCTTCCGATATGGAAATCCGCAGAACCGGATTCATGTGACAGAGAAGCCGTTGCAGCTTATGAAAGATGTCATCCAGATTTGCGAACCGAGAGGTCTGATCCTGGACCCGTTTGCCGGGGCAGGAACGACTGTCCTTGCAGCGGTTATGACAGGTTATCGTGCAGTGGGAATTGAGGTAACAGATGCTTACTACAAACTGGGAAGTGACAGAGTGAGAATTGCATTAGAAGCAGAGCAGAAAGAGGATGAAAAGTAGCCGGGATGTCCAATTGGACATCTTGTTTTTTATAGAGAAAATGCATGGCATCCAACTGGATGCAGGAAGGAGATGGAGCGTATGGAACAGGCGCTGGCTTATGTGTGCTGTTCAGCAGAAGAAAGCCGGGTAAAAGTGCAGAAATATTGCAGAAAAATCTATGAACTTGGGTATGTACCAATCTGTCCGAGATTTGTATTCTCACCATTCTTGGAAGAGTCCGATGCAGAAGATATGCAGGGATATGGAAGAATGTCACATATCCTTTTACGGAGATGCCGGATGGTAGTCGTATGTGGAAAAGAAGTGACAGGAACAATGAATACCGAAATCAGTATGGCAGACAGACTCCATATCATTTGTACGACACTTGATGGATTGGTACAGATAAAAGAATCAAAATAAATCAGAATCGAGTCAATCCAGTGCTACAGAAACTGGTGGTACTCGTATTGCAAGCATAGCGTTTGGATATCCAAACGCACTTTGGGGAGAACCCCAATCCCCCGAATACAAAATGAAAACGGAAAGGAAGGATAAGCTATGTTAAGAGACGGAGTCATGATTATGATCGCATTGATGTGTGGAGGTTGTTTCGGAGTCGTGGTGACCTGCTGTATGGTAACTGCGAAACGGTCGGATCAGGAGCTTGGCGATATGATGAAAGAGAAAAGAGAAGGGACGGTGATGCAATGCGAAAACGAAACCATGTGATCCCGGTGCGGTTAAATGCAAGGGAACTCAGGGAATTGGAGGAACAGGTGGAAAAAAGCGGACTGAGCCGGGAAGAGTTTATGCGTTCGCTGATCTTAGGAGCACAGGTACACGCAAAACCCTGTGAGCATCACCCGGAACTGCTTAGGAAGATAGCGGGTCTGTGCAATAATGCGAACCAGCTTGCCCATGTTGCGAATGCTTCGGGAATGGCAAGTGAGCAGAGTGTGCAGGAAATGCTCCGGCTTACCAAAGAGACATGGCATCTGGTAAAGGAAGAGTGGTAATGACAGATGGCTTATACAAGTGTTATCCCCGTCCACCGCCTGGACCGTTCCATCGAATATGTGAAAGACAAAGAAAAAACCACACAGAAAGCAGACTCTCTGGAGGCTGCCATTGATTATGCCATGAACCGGACAAAGACGGAACAGGCGGTCTTCGAAGATACCATCGGATGTACCAATGAAAATGCGTATGCAGATATGGTGGCAACAAAAAAGAGATTCCATAAGATGGGCGGTGTGGAAGGATACCATCTGGTACAGAGTTTTGCAGAAGGTGAAGTGACACCGGAACTGGCACATCTCATCGGACAGGAACTGGCAGACCGGCTCTTAAAGGGACAGTATGAAGTCGTTATCACAACGCATCTGAATACCAGACATTATCATAACCACATTGTCTGGAACTCTGTGAGCATGGCAGACGGGCGTAAGTACCACAGTAATGCAAAGAGTTATTATACGGAGATCCGGAAGATTTCCGATGAGCTGTGCAGAAAATATGGTCTGTCTATCATTGAATCCGACCAGAAAAAATCAATCCCTTATGTACAGTGGAAAGCGGAACAGGAAGGGAAACCGACATGGAGAAGTGCGATCCGTCTGGATATCAGGGAGTCTGTACAGGAAAGCTACTCCTGGTCACAATTCTTAAAAGAAATGGAAAAGCGTGGATACACATGGAAACTGAACCGGAAATATGTCGCTTTAAAGGCTCCGGGGATGGAACGGTACATCCGGCTACGGTCTCTTGGAAAAAACTATTCCGAAGAGGAGATCCGTGGACAGATCTTACAGCCAAAAGTAAAACGCATCTATCAAAAGACGGTGCAGATTCCTCCAAAGAGGAAACTGACCGGGATACAGGCATTATATTATTCCTATCTATATCAGATGGGAGTACTGCCAAAAAGACCGAGAAGAAGTCCGTATGCCATCAGAGAGGATATCCGGAAACTGGATCAGAGGATTGAACAGATTGAGTTTTTAATGAAGCATGATATTACGACCAGAGAACAGCTTGCCACATACCGCGAGCCGTTACAAAAGCAGATTTCAGAACTGATGAAGGAACGCAGAAAGCTCTATCGGAATGACAGTGAAGACAGTGGAAAAGTACGGCTGTCCGAAATCAATGAGGAATTAAAAAATCTCCGAAAAGAAGTCCGTATGACCGTCCGGATTGAAAAGCATTCCTTGGAAATCGAAGAAAGACTTCGAAAGGCAGAAGAACAAAACCAGAATGAGAAACGTGTGGAACACAAAGAAAAAGAGAGTCAGGAGGTGAGATAAGTATGAATTACGGAGCAGAACCGGCAGATCAGGTGGTGCGGTACAGTCTGGAAGGAATGGAATACTCTTTGAAGATTACCGGAAATGTGGCAAAGCATGTGGCAATCTTTATTGCGGCTGCCCTGAAAGATCAGAAAAAGACAAGAGGGAAAACAAGGCTTACCAGAATGTTAAAGGAACAGCGCCCGATGAAATTTTTTACCGTTCCGGGTGACCGACTGAAGGAATTTGCAAAAGAGGCAAAGGCGAGAGGTATCTTATATGTAGTCATCAAAGATAAGGTAAATCCGGACCAGACAGAGGTCATGGTATTTGCAGATGATGCAGCGAAGATGAACCGGGTATTAGACCGGATGAATCTGGATTTTGTAAAAGCAGAATCAGGCTCTATGGTTACAGAAGCAGTGGAAAAAGAGACTGCACCGGAAAAGGCAGAAAACCAGATGGAAAAAGAATCAAGGGAGAATGTACGGACAGAGACCGTTGTCCTGCCGGAAGGCAAGATAGAATTTGAACTGGATGATGCGGAAGAAATGTTCCAGATCGGGGATGAGGCTTTCCCAGAAGGAAATTTTACACATGCGCAGGAGGGGAAAGCAAAGAATCCGTCCGAACCTTTCTCGCGCAACAAAAATATTTCTTTCGGTCGGGAAACTAGCTGGGAAGAAAAGAATGAAAAACCATCTGTGCGGAAAGAACTCGGAGATATCCGTAAGGAACAGGAAGAGAAACGTAAGAGGCCGGACAGACGGAAAAATGCCAGAGAGAGCAGGAAGAAACGTAAGAATATGAAAACGAAAGGCAGGTAATGTATATGGATTTAACAGATATGATTTCAGGTGGAACGGAAGAACAGCAGGTTCCAGAACAGAAGTTGACCAAGGAAGAATATGCAGCCAAGAAACAGCAGGAAAGAGAAGAGGTATGGGCTGAAGTAGATTCACAGGCACAGGGAGTTTTTCAGGATGGAGAAAAGCTGAAAGGTTTTCTGGACTTTATGGCAGAGTGTAATACACAGAGAACACCGAATCTGCTTTTGATTTACGGACAGCATCCAGATTTTAAGGTAGTAAGGTCTTATGAACGCTGGAGAGAAGAACACCGTTCAGTAAAAGCAGGGGAGCATGGCATTACTTATATGATTTCCACTGAATACGAAAAAGACGGTGAAATGCGGAGAGGGTATACGATCGGAAAAGGATTTGACATCAGTCAGATGTCAGGAAAGCCATTGGAAGAACGCCCTCAGCGAAGTCTGACAGAACTGATAGGAACTGTCTTAAAAGACCAGTCGGTACGTGTGCAGATTGAGGATGATCTGCCAGACAAAGTGCAGGCCCAGTACAATCCGAGATACCGTACCATTTATATCCGCAACGGAATGAGTGAAGTAACGACATTCCATGCACTGAACAGAGAACTGGCGTGTGCAGCACTGGACCAGCATACCGGAACCTACAGCCGACAGAAAGTCAGTGCACAGGCTTATTGTGCAGCCTATGTGATTGCGAAACGTTATGGTGTGGATGTTACCGGATTCAATCTGGAGTATATTGCACAGAGAAATGAATGTGGAAAGAAAGATCCGCAGGAACTGAGAGACTTTTTAAATGATGTCCGTCAGGCTTCCTACAGTATACGAAACCATATCGAACGCAATTTTGGTGCAAAGGAACAGGAGTATATAACCGATGAGTTCGCAATCGGAGACCCTGTAAAAATACCGGAAACCAAGGATGAAAAACCATCTGAAAAAGCATCCGGAAAAGAGAAAAAAGCAAAGAGCCAGCCGGAACGATAAAAGTGAAAAAGTTGGACGGTTGGAGTAGCTATTACGGAGGTCTTGTGATATGGTTGGTGTAACAAAAAAAGGAGGTCAGCCAGATGACAAAATACTATTTGAAGATGGATAACATTATGAAAAATATGTTCGTGGTGGCACTGAATGATGAGCTGCAGGCACAGAGTGAAAATGTAAATTTTATGATAACAAATCAAATTACTGGGCTTCCTGTGTATGGGTTGGAACATCTCGTTCAGATAGTAGAAATGACCAATGTCTGATAACTGATAGTGTATTTAAGGGAAATTATGGAAAATATACTAGTACGGTAGCAACGTCTTCTGAGAATTGTGTAATTAAAAATTGCCTTTTTGAAAATAATGAATGTGATTCAGGTGGAACGGTGAATGTTTCACATTATGGAACGCTTGAAGTGGTAGATACGGATATTACAGGTAATATATGTACATCAGATGAAGAGGATGATAGTACTACAGCAGGAATTTGTATTGATGTTTGTGGAAAGCTTGTACTTAATGGAAAAGTAAACATTACAGGAAATACATACAATAATAAGGAAAATAATTTGATATTTTATCCTTACGGCATAGATAGATTTTTGATTGTTCTAGGTGAGCAATTTGATGCGGCTTCAAAGGTAGGGCTCAAAGTAAGGAAGGATGCAATAAATTATGCATATAACGTTATTGAGAACATAGGCGAATTTAAAGAATCCTTTGTGTGTGACCATGAAAATGGTGAATTGTATGTTGAAGATGGTAAGCTGTGTTTCAAAAAAAGGCATATCCATAAAAAAGACCTACATAAATCCAGAGTGGAAGCAACCTGTATTAGGCCAGGAAATATTGAGTATTATACATGTACCGGATGTGATAAGCTTTTAGATAAAGATGGACAAGAGATAACAGAAGATATAGAAATACCAGCATTAGGACACGATTTCACAGGCGAATGGACAGTAACTAAGCCAGCAACCTGTACAGAGAGTGGGGTTAAGGCAAGAAAGTGCAGTCGCTGCAAGGAAACTGAGAAAGAGACAATTCCTGCTACTGGTCACACAGAAGCAGAGGATGCCGCAGTGGCAGCAACCTGTACTACTGCTGGAAAGACAGCAGGAAGCCATTGTTTGGTATGTAATACAATAATTAAGGCACAGGAGGAAATCCCAGCCACCGGTCATAGCTTTGGTAAGTGGGAGAAGGTTAAAGCACCAACCTGTATGGGTAGAGGAAGCGTAAAGCGTGCATGTGATATCTGCGGATATATAGAGATAAAGGATATAGCTGCTAACGGACACGTATGGAATACTGATTACACAGTAGACAAACAGCCAACCTGCACAGAAACAGGAAGCAAGTCAATCCATTGCAGAAACTGTAGAGAAGTAAAGGATGTTAAGGCTATCGAGGCGTTAGGACACACTTTGGGAGACTGGATTATAGACAAGCCTGCAACTGTAGAAACAGCAGGAAGCAGACATAAGGAATGTGAAACTTGTGGTGCGATTCTTGAAAAAGAAGAAATCAAAAAATTAGAGTTACCAGCATATAAGATTATAGATGGTGCTGAAAGCACATGGACACAGAATACCAATACAGATGGCAGCCTTGTAATCAGAGGAGATGGGGCAATTGCCAAGTTCAAAGAGGTAAGAGTTGATGGTGTAGTTATAGACGTAAAGAACTATACAGTAACAGAAGGTTCAACAATAATTACCTTGAAGACTGAGTATCTTAAAACCTTGCCAGCTGGAAAGCATACATTTGAAATTGCATGGACCGATGGCTCAGCAGCTACTTATTTCACCGTTGCTGGAAGCACAACCGAAGAAGATAATAAGCTGGAAGATAATAAAGTGGAAGATAATACTATCGATGATAAAAAGGCGGAAGATAACAATGTCGAAAACAGTCGGAGTGATGTAGATAGTAATGCATCCTTAAAGACAGGAGATACAACAGACATAAGACTTTGGTTGATATTGCTTATGTCAGCTTTAACAATAATGACAGGATTAACAGTAAAAAGTAAAAGAAACGATTGTGAATAAATCGAAATAGAACTTTATACATAGAACTTTATTATTCTCTGAAGCTAAGATGAATGTAATCCATGCATTTGTAATTATGCAAATGCATGGATTTTTTAGTTTGAAATGATTATAAATATTATAACACAAAACAAACAAATGGTCTGTAATATTTTACAGATTTAAAATAATTTTCACCAAGCAACGCAGAGCGTGTTGATAATGCAAATACACATTGAAACCAATAAAGTTTTATGTTAGAATAGACCCAATATAACAATAACAGTGCGAAGCCGCATATACAGGAGGTTTTAGATACAATGGAAGCATACAAGCAGGAATTTATAGATTTTATGGTTGAGAGTGATGTGTTAAAGTTTGGAGATTTCACATTAAAGAGTGGAAGAAAGTCCCCATTTTTTATGAATGCAGGTGCATATGTAACAGGTACACAGCTTATGCGTCTTGGCGAGTATTATGCTAAGGCAATTCACGAGACATATGGTGATGATTTTGATGTGCTTTTTGGACCAGCATATAAGGGAATTCCAATCAGCGTAGTTACAGCCGTTGCTTATGCTAAGCTTTATGGTAAGGAAGTGCGTTATTGTTCAGACCGTAAGGAAGAGAAGGACCATGGTGCAGATAAGGGAAGTTTCCTTGGAAGCAAGTTAAAAGATGGCGACAGAGTTATTATGATAGAAGATGTTACAACATCAGGTAAGTCAATGGAAGAGACAGTTCCTAAGGTAAGAGGAGCAGCTGATGTTACAATTATCGGTCTTATGGTATCACTTAACCGTATGGAAGTAGGTCTTGGCGGCAAGGTGAGCGCGTTAGATGAGATTAAGGAAAGATATGGCTTTGAGACAAGTGCAATTGTTTCAATGGCAGACGTTGTAGAACATCTTTATAATAAAGAATGTGAAGGCAGAGTTGTCATTGACGATAAGTTAAAGGCAGCCATAGATACTTATTATGAACAGTATGGGGTGCGTAATTAATTAGTCAGTTTGGTTTATCAAGCCAGCAGGAATGGAGGATTGTTGTGGAAGAAAAATTATATAAAAAAATGAAGTCAGTTGGCGTATCAAATCTTGTGTTTGGAATTGTAACAATCGCTTTTGGTATTGGCGCTGGTGTTATGATGATAGTTAATGGAGCAAGACTTCTTGCACATAAATCAGATATATTATTTTAAATGTATATACTGCCTGATATATTATTGCAATGCTTTAACAGAGTGTTGCAATGGTATGTCAGGCATATTATATTGTGTGGAGAGAGATTATGAATAAGCAGAAGTTTCATAATGTTATGAAATGGATAATTTTTGTTATATATATGTGTCTGCTTATATACGTTGTATTCTTTGCTGAGTCAATGGGAAGGACATCGCAGACAAGACATATATACAATCTGGAACCTTTTAAAGAAATAAAAAGGTTCTGGAAATATATATTAGATAATGATTCACTTGGAAGAATAGCAAGACTTAATATTATAGGAAATGTTGTTGCGTTTATTCCTTTTGGAATATTTCTTCCAGTGCTATCTCACAGAAGAATTAAATTAATAGCAACAACTTTATATTCATTTAGTCTTTCTTTGGCAATAGAGCTTACACAGCTTATAACTATGGTTGGAAGCTGCGATGTAGATGATTTGATATTAAATTGTCTGGGAGGACTGACAGGATACATCATATATGCATTCTGGTACAAAATTATTAGAAGAGAGGATTAAGCGTGAAATTATTTAATAAATACAAGTTTTCGGATAAAAGGCAGTCGCTTGGTGGAATAATATCTACCATAATGGGTCTGCTTGCATTGGCTTCCTTAATATATGGCGTGTATTTATCCTACAAAGCTGAAGGATATGCAGGTTTAAAGGTAGGAAGTCTTGGACTGTTAAGTCTGTTATTTTCAATAATAGGTTCAGTAATCGGGCTTCTTAGCTTTAAGGAAGATGATAAATTCTATACTTTATCAAAGGTGGGCTCACTGTTATGTGGAATACTCGCAGTATTTATGGCAGCGGTATTCCTTATGGGTATAGTGTAATTGCTAATATATTTTTGTGTAACAATAAAGAATAATATAATAGTTGTGCAGTATTAGAGATTAGTACATTTGTTGTGTGACAATGTAAAATAATATGATTGTTATATATAGTAATGGATATTAATATATATATTTATTATAGAAATGGAGATTAATATGTTTGATGATAATATAGAAGAAAGATATTCGCTTGCAATAGAAAGAATATCAGAGATTAATAAAGATGATGAGCTGTCAGATTATGGTGCTGGCAGTTATGCTGATTATTTTAAAAATGTATCGGCGTTTATACTGCTTATGGATAAGCTTAGGAACGATATAGCTGGCAAAGCATTTGATAACGCTTCATTAGAGGAGCTTGGCGAATATAACAGGGCTTTATATAAAGATGTGACAGGAGAAGCTTATAATACAAGTTATGCTAATCCAAGAGTTAGTGTTAGGTGCTTTGGAGAGCAGTGCGGAAGATTATTCTCAATGGTATATATGGAAATCAGGGGTCTGATTGTATATATGTATGAGCAAAGATTAGCAGATGCAACAGCACTTATTGAGCTGTTTATTGAGCTTTACTGCATAGTTAAGGACTGTGCGGCTGATAATACAGAGGCTGATTATAAGCATCTTAAGGAAGCAGTCTACTGGTATGTAAGTGATTACAGTGATGACCATATTGAATACAGGATAAGGGAACTTATAGACCCATCACTGGATTTTGCTGTAAGAATTATTATGGACAGCGATTTGAATGATTTAAGATATCTGTACAGATATGGGGAATATATTACTGATAATGAAATTAAAATGGCACAGCATTTGAACTCATTATCTGAACAGCAGATAAAAGATATGGCGGCAACATTTACAGAAGGATACCGAAAGGGATTTATTCTTGGCAATAAGCCGTTAGAGAAGAAGCAGACTGTCAATATCAGATACTGCGTAGGCTTTGAAAGACTTGTAAGAGAAGAGATAAAGCAGTTTGAGGCAATGGGGCTTAAGCCTACTATATACAGGGCGGCAGTTAATTCAATTAACAAGCGTATGCATATTAAGATAGGCTATTATGGCGCAAGTCCTAATAAACAGATGGAATTTGACCATAGATTTGATAATGCACTATATCTTGACGGAGATTTTGTTGAGAGAAAGCTTGGTGCATTAAAAAATGCGTATGAAAAGCATAAAGAACTTGCCGATGTACACGGCGGTCCTGCTGTTATGGAAGTATTTGGTGAGAAGCCATTTGAGCCAGATGATGCTAAAGAATGTTATCATCTTGATGATAAACAGCAGAAGCTTATAGTCAAATATAATAATGAATCAGGAGCTATAGTTAATTCATATATTAAAGGCGAGGAGAGAAGCTTTACTATAATAGCTTATCCATCACCAGAGGCAGGCGACAAGTTCACTGAGATTTTTGATGAGATTGTCAAGATAAATACTCTTGATTATGACAAGTACAAGGTTGTCCAGCAGAGAATTATAGATGTGCTTGATACAGCAGAGTATGTCAGGGTCAAAGGCTGTAACGGCAATGAAACGGATATGAAAGTATCTATAATGAAGGTTAATGATGGCAGTAAGCAGACAGTATTTGAGAACTGCCTTGCAGATGTTAATATACCGCTTGGTGAAGTATTTACATCGCCAGTCCTTAAGGGAACAGAGGGCGTGCTTAATGTAAGCAAGGTATATCTTAACGACATTAATTTCAAGAACCTTAAGGTGCATTTTAAAGATGGTTTTGTCACGGATTATATGTGTGATAATTATGAGGATGAGAAGCGTTGTAAGGATTTATTTAAAGAAAATGTCCTGTTTAACCACAATACACTTCCAATCGGTGAATTTGCGATAGGAACGAATACTACAGCATATGTGTCAGCGAACAGATATGATATTGTGTATCTACTTCCAATTCTTATTGTTGAGAAAATGGGACCACATTTTGCACTTGGTGATACGTGCTATTCAAGGTCAGAGGATGTTGCAGTGTTCAATCCTGATGGCAAGGAGATAATCTCAAGGGATAATGAGGTGTCTTTATTAAGAAAGAGTGAGCCTGACAAGGCATATTACAATTGTCATACAGATATTACAATTCCATATGATGAAATTGGAAGAATATCAGTTGTAGACTATTCAGGAAAAGAAACAAGCATAATAGAAAATGGAAGATTTGTGCTTTCAGGAACTGATATGCTTAACGAACCGTTTGAAGATTAAAACAGACATTGGTTCAATAACACGGTTTATGTTAAATTCCTTGACGATATATCTAAAACAAAGTAAAATATTATAGGTATTGTATTATATTATCTGTTTAATTATCCAGATGGATGATTTATCAGATAATATGAAATGATAAGTGATTTAATATTATTTTAAGATGATAGTTGTATTTCTATCAGAATGGAGGAAGTTAAACATGGCTTTAGTAGGAATAGTTATGGGTAGTGATTCTGATATGCCTGTTATGGCAAAGGCAGCAGACATATTAGACAAGTTAGGTATCTCATATGAGATGACAATTATCTCTGCTCACAGAGAACCAGATGTATTCTTTGAATATGCGAAGACAGCAGAACAGAAAGGATTCAAGGTTATCATTGCAGGAGCAGGAATGGCAGCACATCTGCCAGGAATGTGTGCGGCAATATTCCCTATGCCAGTTATTGGTATTCCAATGCACACAACTTCTTTAGGTGGTAGAGATTCGTTATATTCAATAGTACAGATGCCAACAGGAATTCCTGTTGCAACAGTTGCTATTAATGGTGGTGCTAATGCAGGTATTCTTGCAGCTAAGATTCTTGCGACATCAGATGAACAGCTTCTTGAGAGGCTTAAGAATTATACTAAGGAATTAAAGGAAAGTGTTCAGGCTAGAGATGCAAGACTTCAGGAAGTAGGATACAAGAATTACTCAAAGTAATTAAAATATCAGATTGTCGTTAAATTATAAAATGGTGCTTATAAAGCATACATAGTTATTCGCAGATAAGCTGCGTAAGAATGGAGGATTACAATGGATTACAAGAATGCTGGTGTTGATATCGAAGCAGGTTACAAGTCAGTTGAATTAATGAAAGATGCGGTCAAGTCTACATTCAGACCAGAAGTGTTAGGTGGTATCGGTGGATTTTCAGGTGCATTTTCACTTGAGAAGATTAAGCAGATGGAAGACCCGGTTCTTCTTTCAGGAACAGATGGCTGTGGAACAAAGGTTAAGCTTGCTTTTATTATGGATAAGCACGATACAATCGGTATTGATGCAGTTGCAATGTGTGTTAATGATGTTGTATGTGCAGGTGGAGAACCTCTTTTCTTCCTTGACTATATTGCATGTGGAAAGAACTATCCAGAAAAGATTGCAACAATCGTAGGTGGTGTAGCAGAGGGCTGCCGTCAGTCAGAATGTGCACTTATCGGAGGTGAAACAGCAGAACATCCAGGACTTATGCCAGTAGATGAATATGATGTTGCTGGATTTGCTGTAGGTGTTGTAGATAGAAAAGACCTTATAACAGGTGAGAATATTAAGCCGGGCGATACACTTATCGGTATTGCTTCAAGTGGTGTTCATTCTAATGGATTTTCACTTGTAAGAAGTGTATTCACAATAACAGAAGAGTCACTTAATACATATTACGATTCACTTGGCAAGACACTTGGAGAGGCTTTACTTGCTCCAACTAAGATATATGTTAAGACTATGAAGTCTATTAAGAACGCAGGAGTTCGTGTTAAGGGATGCAGCCATATCACAGGTGGCGGTTTCTATGAGAACATTCCAAGAATGTTACCAGATGGTGTAAGAGCTGTTGTAAAGAAAGACAGCTATGAAGTTCCTCCAATCTTTAAGATGTTACAGACAGATGGCGAGATTGAAGAAGATATGATGTATAACACATTTAATATGGGTATTGGTCTTGTACTTGCAGTAGCCCCTGAGGACGTAGATACAACTATGGAAGCTATTAAAGCTGCTGGTGAGACACCTTATGTTATCGGTAATATTGAAGCAGGTGAGAAGGGAGTAACTTTATGCTAAGAATAGCTGTTATGGTATCTGGAGGTGGAACTAATCTTCAGGCTATAATTGATGGTGTAAAGGACAAGACAATTACTAATACACAGATTGCTGCTGTTATAAGTAATAATGCTAATGCTTATGCTCTTACAAGAGCTAAAGAGAATGGAATACCAGCTTATTGTGTATCACCTAAGGATTATGCTACAAGAGATGAATTTAATAAAGCACTTCTTGAAAAGGTTAATTCGCTTAATGTAGACCTTGTTGTGCTTGCGGGCTTCCTTGTTAAAATTCCAGAAGAAATGGTACACGAATACAGCCATAGAATTATTAATATCCACCCATCACTCATCCCATCTTTTTGCGGTGTAGGCTTTTACGGACTTCACGTTCACGAAGCTGCACTTGCCAAAGGTGTTAAGGTTACAGGTGCAACAGTGCATTATGTAGATGAAGGAATGGATACAGGAGAGATTATATTCCAGAAAGCTGTTGAAGTTAAAGATGGTGACACGCCAGAAATTCTACAAAAGAGAGTTATGGAACAGGCAGAATGGAAGTTACTGCCTGCCGCTATTAACAAGATAGCTAATGAACATGATAACTAGAAAGACTAGATTATATTGGAGGAAGAACAGATGAAGGTTTTAGTTGTAGGCAGCGGTGGACGTGAGCACGCCATATGCTGGAAGATAAGCCAGAGCCCTAAGGTTGATAAGATATATTGTGCACCTGGTAATGCAGGTATTGCTGAGGTTGCGGAATGTGTTGATATTAAAGCTATGGAATTTGATAAGCTTGTTGCATTTGCTAAGGAAAATGCAATCGACCTTACTGTAATTGGTATGGATGATCCACTTGTTGGCGGTATTGTTGATGCATTTGAGGCAGAAGGTTTAAGGGTATTCGGACCTAGAAAGAATGCAGCTATACTTGAGGGTTCAAAGGCATTTTCTAAGGACCTTATGAAGAAATACAATATACCAACAGCAGCATATGAGACATTTACATCTGCTGATGAAGCTAAGAAGTATCTTGAAACAGCTAAGTATCCTATCGTTCTTAAGGCTGATGGTCTTGCACTTGGAAAGGGCGTTCTTATATGTGAAGACAAGCAGATGGCACTTGACGGTGTAGACGAGCTTATGCTTGACAAGAAGTTCGGTTCAGCAGGTAATACAATTGTAGTAGAAGAATTTATGACAGGACGTGAAGTTTCAGTTCTTTCATTTGTTGACGGTAATACGATAAAGATAATGTCTTCTGCACAGGATCATAAGAGAGCCAAGGACGGAGATCAGGGGCTTAATACAGGTGGTATGGGTAACTTCTCACCATCACCATTTTATACTAAGGAAGTTGATGATTTCTGCAAGGCACACATATATCAGGCAACAGTTGATGCGATGAAGGCAGAGGGAAGACCATTTAAGGGTGTTATATTCTTTGGACTTATGCTTACACCAGAAGGTCCTAAGGTACTTGAATATAATGCAAGATTTGGTGATCCTGAAGCACAGGTTGTTCTTCCAAGAATGGAGAATGATATAATTGATGTATTTGAAGCGTGCATAGACGGAACATTAGATAAGATAGATCTTAAGTTTACTGATAATGCGTGTGTATGCGTAGTTCTTGCATCAGACGGTTACCCACTTGAGTACAAGAAGGGCTTTGAGATAACAGGTATGGAGAATTTCAAGGGTAAAGATTCATACTTTTTATTCCACGCTGGTACTAAGTTCAACGAAGAAGGCAAGGTTGTTACTAATGGTGGACGAGTTCTTGGCGTAACAGCATTAGGTGAGGATTTAAAGAAAGCCCGTGCTAATGCTTATGAAGCGACAGAATGGGTTAATTTTGATAATAAATATATGCGTCACGATATAGGTAAAGCTATAGACGAAGCATAATTGTTAATTGAATGTGTTTAAGTAACTCCCGCCACATATAATGGTGGGAGTTATTGTGTAATAATTGTAATAATGGAGGACAATGGAATGAAGATTACATCTGTAAAAGGTACTAATGATTATCTTCCTAATGAAGTAGAGATAAGAGATTATCTCCAGAATGAAATATTAAAAGTATATGTAGAGAATGGTTTTGAACATATAACAACTCCGGTTATTGAAGATATTGAAAATCTTGATAAGAGTGATGGTGGAGAAAACCTTAATCTTATATTTAAGATTATGAAGAGAGGCGACAAGCTTGACAAGGCACTTGCAAGCGGAGTTACTTCACAGAATGAAAATGTTCTTGCAGATATGGGCTTAAGATATGACCTTACACTTCCTTTAAGCAGATATTTTGCTAATAATAAGGATAAGCTTACACTTCCAATGAAGTGTATACAGATGGACAGAGTGTACAGGGCAGAACGTCCACAGAAGGGCAGATTAAGAGAATTCGTACAGTGTGATATAGATATTATAGGTTCTGATTCAAGAGATTCAGAGGTTGAGCTTATACTTATAACAACTAAAGCACTTAAGGCTATAGGAATGAAGAACTTTAAGGTTAAAGTTAATGACAGACGACTTTTAAGAGCATTTCTTATGGACTGCGGATTTGAAGAAAGCCAGCTTGACAGTGTATGTATAACATTTGATAAGATGGATAAAGTTGGTCTTGAGGGCGTTAAGAATGAACTTGAGGAGAAGGAATTCGCAGAAGCAGCTATAGCCAAGTTTACAGGATTTCTTGCAAATGTAAGCAATCCACAGGAGATTTCTTTAGAGTCAGTTAAAGATATTCTTGTAGATAAAGCACCAGCAGAAAGCCTCGAATATATTATGAAGTCAGTTAATGAGCTTTGTAATGGTGAGTTCGATGTTGTATTCGACCTTTCATTAGTAAGAGGACAGGGATACTACACAGGAACAGTATTTGAAGTTGAAAGCATTGACTTTAAGGGTGCTATTGCAGGTGGTGGAAGATATGATAACCTTATTGGCAAGTTCTTAGGACAGCAGGTAAGTGCAGTAGGATTTTCTATCGGATTTGAGAGAATATTCTCTATACTTATGGAACACGGAATTGACCTTCCTAATAAGGGCAATAAGATAGCAGTAATGTACGATGAGGGCGAGCTTACAGCAGCTTATAAGCTTGCAGAAAAGTACAGGGCAGAAGGCAAGATATGTTCACTTTATGTTAAGCCAAAGAAGATGGGCAAGTTCTTAGGAAAGCTTGAAGAAAGAGGCTATGCAGGCTTTATTAATGTAAGTAATGAAGATGGGATAAGTTATTTTGAGAACTAATAATTAAAATAGAACTTCGGGTAATCTATGAACAAACAGGACATAGATTACCCGAAGTTTTTACATACGTCTGTATAGAAAGTGTGTTACAGACGGCTGTGTCTGATGTAAAAAGTTTATCTGAAAGACTTAAATGCTTTACGCAGTTAGTTCCTTGCCTTGGCAAGTGCACTGTCTATAGCTGATAACAGCATAGTTGCTGTATATTTACTGCTTGCATTGTAGGTGATATTATCTGTTGAGCCGTTGTTGATAACGGCGGTCTTTATCTCATCAAATGAAGAATTAAGCATAGGATACATAGTCTGCACGGACTCTGAAAGATTAACCATTTCGATATTGTTGATATTGTCGGAGTCAACTGTAACCTGAATATCTATAGGAGTACCATTAAGAAGTATTGAGGAAGTGTATACACCTGGTGAATATGTAGGACAAGATGTATTCTTTTTTACTGTGTCAGTGCTGGTGCTTATATTAACACCTGTACTTTTGGCAGCATCTGAACTGCTTCCGCCAAATATAAATATTGCCGCTAATATAATAAGAGCAGCAATTACGCATACCATAATTATCAGTTTCTTAAGTGGAATTACCACAATCCTGGTTGAACCGCTCATATATCCCCCTCATATAACACACATTTATTTTGATAAAATATATGAGCATTCATATATAAATAGAACTTATATATGGTATACTTAAATGAGTTTCATTGAATAAAAATGTGCACGGAAATGAGGATTATTATGTCATTACAACTTATACTTGGAGGATCGGGTGCTGGCAAGTCAACATATTTATATAGTTCAATAATAGAGGAGTCGATTAACAATCCAGACACAGATTATATAATTATCGTGCCAGAGCAGTACACTATGGCAACACAGAAGCGTGTAGTTGAGCTTCACCCACGAAAGGGAATTCTTAATATAGATGTCATAAGCTTTGAAAGGCTTGCTTATAGAGTATTTGAGGAGGTCGGGGCTTATGACTATCCGGTTCTTGATGATACAGGAAAGAATCTTATAGTAAGAAGAATATTAGAACAGCACAAGAAAGAACTTCGATTCTTTAGTGGTAATATATCCAATACCGGATTTGTGGCTGAGATGAAATCAGTCATATCAGAGATGTTACAGTATGATATAACTGTTGATAAGATAGATGAAATTAATAAAACTGTTGATAATAACAGTCTGCTTGGAATGAAATTAAGTGACATTAATGTTGTTTATAGTGGATTTAGGAATTTTATAAAAGATAATTACATTACATCAGAGGAGATACTTGATCTTCTGTGCAGGAAAGTGCAGGAGTCAGAAAAGCTTAAAGACAGTGTGATAGCACTTGATGGTTTTACTGGCTTTACGCCTGTACAGTACAGGCTTATTGGTCTGCTTCTTGATATATGCACGGATATTAAGGTGGCACTGACTATAGATACAAGTGAGAAGGTTAATGTCAATGAGGGCATTGAGACACTTTTCTATATGACTAAGGATACAGTGGCACATTTGTATAAGATATGTGATGAACAGCATATTAATATAGAAAATGCTGTGATGATTGATGATGATAATACATCACGTTTTAAGTCGTCAAAGGAGCTTGCATTTCTTGAAAAGAATATATTCAGGGCTGGAAGCAGGCATTATAATGGTGAAGTAAATGATATAGCTTTGTATGCAGGGACAACGCCGAAGGACGAATTGCAGTATATAACAGGAAAGATACTTGAGCTTACACGTCTGTCAGGTTACAGATACAGTGATATAGCGGTTGTTACAGGTGATATTGGTGTGTATGGAAAGCTTGCCGCTAATATATTTTCCCAGAATGAAATACCATTTTTCTTAGACCAGAAACGTCATATAACAGATAACTGCTTAGTGGAAATGATTACCGCAGTACTTGATATTATCGAGAAGAATTATGTCTATGACAGTATGTTCAGATATCTAAGAACAGGATTTACCCAACTTACAAGAGATGAGATAGATATTCTTGATAATTATTGTCTTGCGGTTGGCATAAAGGGCAGGAAGCAGTGGAACAATGAATGGATAAGAAAGTTCAGGGCAGGAAGGGAAGATACAGACCTTGGACTTCTTAACAGATTAAGACGCGAAGTCATTACTCCAATAGATGTTCTTCACAAAGATATTAAGGAGGCAGATGGAAATGTAGCTGCCATTACCAGGGCTTTATATGAATTCATAGCCGGACTTGATTGTGAAAGAAAGCTGTCATCTATAGATGTGGATAGTGAAGAATATGGACAGATATATAAGAAGATAATAGAACTATTAGATAAGATAGTTGAATTATTAGGCAGTGAGAAGGTTACATTAAAAGAATACAATCATATTATAGCATCTGGATTGGAGGAGATTAAGATAGGACTTATACCTCCGGCTAACGACTGCGTTGTAATAGGTGATATTGAGAGAACAAGACTTGATAATATAAAGGTAATGTTCTTTGCGGGCGTTAATGATGGGTATGTTCCAAAAAAAAGCGACAACAGAAGCGTTCTTTCAGAAACAGACAGGGACAGGCTTAAGGGTATGGACGTATCATTATCAATGTCAGTCAGGGAAAAAGCGTTTATTCAGAGATTTTATTTATACCTTATTATGACAAAGACATCAGAAAAGCTTTATATAACTTATGCACGCAATGGCATGGATATGAAAGCTGTTCTTCCTTCTTACATAATAAGAATGATTAAGAAAATGTTTCCGCTTGTTAAAGAGTACGCAAGAGAGGATACATTTGCAGAACACGCATATATACGAATTCCAAAAGCAGACATTGTATGGAGCGAGGGCAATCTTAATAAAGTGCTTGCAGAGGGAATTGCACTTGAATTATATGGAATGGAGCTTACAGGAAGCGTAACATCATTTGAACAGTTCGCTTCGTGCCAGTTCGCATATTTCTGCCAGTATGGACTTGGGCTTAAAGAGAGGGAAGAATATCAGTTTGCGGTTAATGACTTTGGTACAATTCTTCACGCTGTAATTGAAGATGTGTCAAAAAATATAAAGCAGAACAATAAATCCTTCGTGCTTTTAAGTGATGAGGAAAGAAGCCAGATGGTATCAGAGAGTATCAATGCAATAGCTGAGAATTATGGCAATACGATACTTAAGGACTCAAGCCGTAATGAGTATCTTATACAGAGAATGAAGAATTACGCTGACAGGACACTGTGGGCAATTGGAAAGCAGCTTGCTGACGGAATATTCAGGCCAGATGCATTTGAGAAGGGATTTCTTACACAGATAGAAGAACTTCCGCACGATGTACTATTTTATATGAAGGGCAAGATAGACCGTATAGATGTGTGCGAGGATGACGAAAATTTATATGTCAAAGTCGTGGATTACAAGACAGGACAGTCAGATTTTAATCTTTTAAAGACATATTATGGCTTGAAAATCCAGCTCCTTACATATATGAGGGAAGCAATGATATATGAAAAGAAGAAATATGGTGACAAGAATATAATTCCAGCAGGGCTTTTATATTATAATATTCAGGACCCGATAGTTGAGGCGAAGAAAGATGATGACGAGGTCGAGGCACTTATAAGAAAAGAATTAAGAATGAAGGGCGTTGTTAATTCTAATAAGAATATTATAAGTATGATGGATTCAACAGAGGGTTCATCTGTTAATATTCCTGTCAGTTACAATAAATCTGGTGAACTTGATATGCGATACAGCAGGGTTATGACAACTGATGAGTTCGATAAGCTTGGTGAATATGTTGATAAAGAAAATGTCAATAACGCAGGAAAGATACTTAATGGAAGCATTAATATCAATCCGTATATTAAGGGTAATGAGAACAGTTGTACTTATTGTCAGTATAACTGTGTGTGTGGATTTAGCACAGATATGCCGGGTACAAGTTATCGAAGACTTTCCAATTTAAGCAAAGAAGATATATGGAAATTAATAGATGAGAATAACAGCGGTGAAGCGTACAGCAGTAGTAAAGAGCATAATAGTACAGAAAAGTATAACGATAGTGAAGAATATAACAAAGAAACTGACAGTAATTCAGAGGTGTAATGATGGCAAAGAAATGGACTGATGAACAGCTTAAGGCAATAGATACTAAGAACAGGAATATACTTGTGTCAGCCGCCGCAGGTTCAGGAAAGACAGCGGTTCTTGTTGAACGAATTATCAATATGATTACAGGTGAGAACAGCACAGATATAGACAGACTTGTTGTTGTTACATTTACCAAGGCCGCCGCGGCAGAGATGAAAGCAAGAATAAGAAACAGGCTTGATGATATGCTTGACAATAATGAGGCAGATACCAATCTTTTAAAGCAGATTGCACTTATTAACAATGCACATATAACAACAATAGATAGTTTCTGTCTGTGGATAATAAAAAATCATTTTTCAGAGATTGAATTAGACCCCGGTTTCAGGGCGGCAGATAATGGAGAGATTACACTTCTTGAGAATGATGTAATGCAGGAGCTTCTTGAGGACTATTATACAGAGGCAGATGAGGATTTTATTAATCTTGTAGAGGCTTATGGAACAGGACGTAATGACCAGAATATAGAAGAACTTATTAAGAAAATATATAATCTTGCACGAAGCAATCCATGGCCTTCTGAATGGTATAAGGAAACGCTTGATATGTATGAAGCACCAGATAATTCTAACAACAGGGCGATAGCTGACCTGTATGAAAGCATTATCAATTCGCTGAGTGATTACTGCCGCAAATATGAATATATGATTGAACTTTGCCAGCACGTAGACGGTCCGGTGTCATATCTTGATGCAATCAATTCAGATTATATGAATATCAAAAGAATACTTGAAGCACCAGACTTTGATGACCTTTCGGTAAGAATAAGAAAGACGGTATTTGACAGATTAAGCAATAAGAAAATGCCTGATGCGAGGGAAGATTTAAAAGAATATGTCAAGAATGAAAGAAATAATTTCAAGAAATATATTAATTCTCTTATCAGTGGTGTGTTCACAGCAGATATTGATACATTAATGGAAGATGTGAAAGCTAATGCACCAATGATTGCTATGATGGTAAAGCTTTCTAATGATTTTGCACAAAGAATGGCAGAACAGAAAAAAGACCGTGGAATAATAGATTTTAATGATATGGAACATCTTGCACTTGATATTCTTGTAAAGAATAATGCTGGTATTATTGAGTATACCAGGACAGCAGATGAACTTGCAGAGAGCTTTGATGAGATATTAATAGATGAGTATCAGGATTCCAACCAGTTACAGGAAGAAATACTTACTGCTGTATCAAGGCAAAGAATGTCCGATTATTTCAATAATGTATATATGGTTGGAGATGTTAAGCAGAGTATATATAAGTTCAGACTTGCGTGTCCTGAGTTATTTATGAGCAAGTATGATAATTATTCATCGCAGAATGATAACTGCAAAGATACAGCACAGTATAATGACTGCGAAGATACATCATTTGGCGGTGGTGAGCAGAATATAAGTTCTTGTAAGATAGAATTACAGAAGAATTTCCGAAGCAGAAGTAATGTTCTTGATAGTACCAATGATGTGTTCTTCCGTGTTATGAATAAGAATTTCTGCGGCATACAGTATGATGATAGGCAGCAGCTTAACTGTGGGTTAGATTATCCAGCGTGTGAGGATAAAAGAAACTTCGGGCAGGACAGTGAGAAAAGCACAGATATTGTGCTTGTTGATATGTCGGGTGATGAGGACGGCGATGGAATAAGGGCAGAGGCAAGATATGCCGCATTAAGAATAAGAGAACTTATGTCAGAAGATAATGCTTATTACGTGTATGATGCTGACCTTGAAGATTACAGGAGAATAAAATATGGTGATATTGTTATTCTCACAAGAACGCTTACAGGCTGGGCAGATGTGCTTGTTAATGAACTGCTTGACTGCGGAGTGCCGGCTATGGCAGATACTGCACAGCAGTATTTTAAATTAAGGGAGATAAAGGTTCTTATAAGCCTGCTTACCTGCATAGACAATCCATTGCAGGATATACCTATGGCTTCTGTGCTTCTGTCATACTTTGGAGGTTTTACGGAAGATGAATTATGCAAGATAAGAATATCAGGAAAGAAATATTCACAGAAGTTTCTTATCAGGCAGATGAAGAGCATAGCAGAGAATGAGGACGAGGATTGCGATTATAAGAAATGCAGTGCATTTATTGATAAGCTTAATGCCTTAAGAGATAAATCCAGAATAATGACTATCTATGATTTGCTGTGGGAGATTGTATACAACACAGGTTATTATGATTACGCAGGAACTATGCCGGCAGGAGCTAAAAGACAATCTAATATAGATGTGCTTCTTGACAGGGCATCTTCATTTGAGGGAACAAGCTACAGCGGACTTTTTAATTTCTTAAGATATATAGAAAGATTGCAGAAATACGACATAGATATAACCGACTCACAGGGTATGGGAGATAACGGCGACTCTGTAAGGGTAATGAGCATACATAAGAGCAAAGGTCTTGAGTTTCCGGTTGTAATTGTAGCCGGACTTAACAAGCAGATTAATAAAATGGATGCAAGAAGCAGGATTGTTATTGATAAAGAGCTGGGCATAGGTGCTGATTATGTTAATCTTGACCGCAAGACCAAGACATCTACTATTATAAAAGGGGCGATTGCAAGAAAGATTGTAAGAGATGGAATATCCGAGGAAGAAAGAGTTCTGTATGTTGCAATGACACGAGCAAGGGAAAAGCTTATTATGATGGGAAATGTCACTGACACAGACAAGGCAATGACAGGCTGGAATTCAATTGCTGATGAGATTAGAATGTCTGGAATATATTCTTATGCTGACTGCGAGAAGATAGACAAGTTCGCAGATATGGTAATTCCAGTTGTGCTTACTGGAAAGGAATACAATAAAGGCGAATTCAACATAAAGCTTATTGGCGTGGAAGAAATTAATTCTTTATTGAACAAATCGGACATTGACCAGACCGGAAGCCAAGCAACAGATGAAAGTCAGGTAGGCGAAAAAACAGCCTATGGAACTTCGCCTTTAAAGGAGCTTCCGCCATATATTAAAGACCCTGATGCAGACAGAAAAGTAAAAGTAACTGTCAGTGAGTTAAAGAAAATGCAGAATGAAGCAGATTACGAGCAAAATGCTTTTGCGGCAGACAGTATCAAAAAGGCTGCGGGCATTATGGAGGCAGAAAGAATTAAAGAAGCGGCTGGCGGTGTTAAAGAAGCAGACGGCGGGGCAGAATCTGAAGCTGCAGACGAATATATTCCAACAGTTCCTAAGTTTATAAGCAGTGAAGAAAAAGAGCTTGTAAGTAATGAACGTGGAACGGCATACCACAGGGTTATGGAATGTCTGAATTATTCAAAAGCTGGAAGCACTGAGGATATAAAGAATGAAATTGACAGAATGGTAAGAGAAGAAAAGCTGTCATTAAAACAAGCTGAATGCATAAAGCTTAAGGATATAGATACATTTGCAGGATCATCAATAGGTGAAAGAATTAAGCGTGCATATGCTTACGGCGGGGTGAAAAGGGAACAGCCATTTGTATTTGAATATGACAGACAGCTTGTACAGGGGGTCATTGACCTGTATTTTATTGAGGACGGACAGCTTGTTATAGTTGATTATAAGACTGACCGGGTGTTAAGAGGCAGGGCAGGAGAGGACGAGCTTAGAAGAAGATATTCTATCCAGCTTGATTACTATGCTATGGCACTGTCACAGATAACAGGCTTAAAGGTTAAAGAAAAAGTAATATATTCCTTTGCACTGGGAAGAAGCTTAACTGTAGAGTAATTATCTGGAATAGGTAATAGAATAAACTGAGTAGTTTATAAAATAGTCCGGCACTAAGTAGTTGAATTAAATTGATGGATACTATATACTAGATTAGTTAAAGTGTAAAATGATTTAAGAAATGGAGAAATTATGTCAGATATTACAAGTGAAATTAAGAAAAGAAGGACATTTGCAATCATATCCCACCCGGATGCTGGTAAGACAACACTTACTGAGAAGTTCTTGTTATATGGTGGTGCTATTAATCTTGCTGGTTCTGTAAAGGGTAAGAAGACAGCGAAACACGCAGTATCAGACTGGATGGAGATTGAGAAGGAAAGAGGTATCTCTGTAACATCTTCAGTACTTCAGTTTAATTATGATGGATATTGCATTAATATTCTTGATACACCTGGACACGAAGATTTCTCAGAGGATACTTATAGAACTCTTATGGCTGCTGACTCAGCCGTAATGGTTATAGATGCTTCAAAGGGTGTTGAGAAACAGACTATTAAGCTTTTTAAAGTATGTGTTATGAGACATATTCCGATCTTTACATTTATTAATAAAATGGATAGAGAAGCCAACGACCCATTCGAGCTTCTTGATGAGATAGAAAATGTACTTGGAATTGCTACTTGTCCTATCAACTGGCCTATAGGCTGTGGTAAGGCATTTAAGGGTGTATATGACAGAAAGCAGAAAGAGGTATCACTCTTTAAGGCGGCAATGAATGGACAGAAGGAAGTAGATACTAAGAATATATCAATAGATGATGATGAGCTTAAGGCAGAGATTGGTGATGATTACTGGGCTAAGCTTGAAGAAGATGTAGAACTCTTAGATGGTGCAAGTGCAGAATTTGATCTTGCCAAGGTTCAGGCAGGAGATTTAACACCTGTATTCTTTGGTTCAGCACTTACTAACTTTGGTGTAGAGACATTTTTACAGCATTTCCTTGATATGACTACATCACCACTTCCACGTAATTCGTCAGTAGGTCTTATAGACCCATTTAAGGAAGATTTCTCTGCTTTTGTATTTAAGATACAGGCTAATATGAATAAGGCACATAGAGATAGAATTGCATTTATGCGTATATGTTCAGGAAAGTTCACTGCCGGTATGGAAGCTAACCACGTTCAGGGTGGCAAGAAGATAAGGCTTTCACAGCCACAGCAGATGATGGCACAGGAAAGACACATTGTAGAAGAAGCTTATGCAGGAGATATAATAGGTGTATTCGATCCGGGTATATTCTCAATAGGTGATACTATATGTACTTCTAATAAGAAGTTCCAGTTTGATGGAATTCCTACATTCGCACCGGAACATTTTGCAAGAGTAAGGCAGATTGATACAATGAAGCGTAAGCAGTTCATTAAGGGAATAAGCCAGATTGCACAGGAAGGTGCTATTCAGATATTTCAGGAATATAACACTGGAATGGAAGAAATTATTGTCGGCGTTGTCGGTGTACTTCAGTTTGAAGTTCTTGAATACAGACTTAAGAATGAGTACAATGTAGATATAAAGTTAGAGCCGCTTCCATATGAACATATCAGATGGATTGAAAATCCAGAAGAAGTTGATGTGAACAGAATTGTCGGTACTTCTGATATGAAAAAGATTAAAGACCTTAAGGGCAATCCGTTATTGGTATTTGCTAACAGCTGGTCAGTTAATATGGTGCTTGAACGTAATGAGGGACTTAAGTTATCTGAGTTTGGAAAGAACAACTAAATTGCAGGTTTAATAAGGAACAAGGTGATTAGATGAACGTAAGCTACAGAGAGATTATAAAAAAAGCAGTAGCCATAGTACTTATGGCAGTCATTCTTGTATGTATGGTGACAGGATTTTCGTATACATTTACCGCTAAAGCAGATGATACAATTATTGCTACAGGTTATGTTAATTATGATGTAACAAGCCTTAGAATAAGGACAGCACCTGTTAATGGAAGTGTAATTACTAAAGTAGATGGTGGATTTAAGTTCGATATATACGAAGAAGTGAATACGAGTGCGACATATAAGTGGTACAGCATAGGTTTTTATCTCAATGGTGAATACACAAGAGGATATATAACATCAGAGTATACTACTAGGGAAGCAAAGTCAGATTATACACCAGATAATAATTTTGAAGATTATCTTGAGGCACAGAATTTCCCGGCTTCCTACAGGGAAAGCTTAAGGCAGCTTCACAGTGCATATCCATTATGGGTATTTGTAGCAGACCATAATGGAAGGGACTGGGATACTATGGTTAATGCCCAGAATGTATTAGGACGAAGCCTTATATACAGTTCGGCAGATGCTTCGTGGAAGTCTACGGCTGATGGCTGTTATGACTGGAATACAGGTGAGTATACAGAGCTTGACAGTGGTGGCTGGGTTCAGGCATCTGAGGGACTTGTGAAATATGCACTTGACCCAAGAAACTTTCTTGATGATACATACATATTTATGTTTGAAAGTCTTTCTTATGACTCATCAGTACATAATATAGACGGTGTGCGCAATATTATAAGCGGAACATTTATGGAGAATTCAAGCCACAATCTTGACGGCTATGACTATGCTTCACTGCTTATGTATGCAGGTGAAGTATCCAAGGTAAGCCCATATCACCTTGCAACAAGAATTATTCAGGAACAGGGTGCAGACGGACGAGGCAACCAGATATCTGGAAATGTAAGCGGATACGAGGGCTATTATAATTATTACAGCCAGAACGCTTATGCAAGCGGCGGTCTGTCAGCAGTCCAGAATGGTTTGAAATATGCCAGACAGACCGACAGCTCTAATATGAGGCCTTGGAATTCACGTTACAGGGCTGTTGTAGGTGGTGCTGTCAATCTTGGAAAATGGTACATTAACAAGGGTCAGGATACTATATATTATGAGAAGTTTGATGTTAAGAACTTCTCACACCAGTATATGACCAATGTGCTTGCACCAAGGTCAGAAGCGACAAGGGCTAAGAAGGCATATAGTTCATACACGCTTAATAATACAACATTTAAATTTAACATTCCGGTATATGATAATATGCCATCGTCAAGATGTATAATACCAGATGGCAACCAGAGTGCGAATAACAGGCTTAGTTCATTATCAGTAGATGGTTATACATTAACTCCTACATTTTCATCTGATAATACTGATTACAGTCTTATTGTAGAAAATGATGTTACAAGTGTTAATGTATCGGCAGGCCTTATAGATGGCAATGCAACAGTAAGCGGACGTGGAAGCCACAGCTTAAGCGTTGGCAATAATGTAATCAATATTACTGTAACGGCTGAAAATGGTGACATAAAGACATATGTAATCAATATAACAAGAAAGTCTGCACAATCTGGTGGTAATACAGATGGTTTTAAGACAGATTATAATGTCGATTCATCAAAGAAGATAATGACTAAGATAGGTGTCGGAAGTCAGGCATCAAGTGTTCTTGATAATGTAGCATACAGCAATGGCTGTTATGGAAAAATATTAAAGAATGACGGAAGCGAGAGAGGCGACACAGTAGTTACTGGTGATAAGTTAGTTGTATACAAGGCAGACGGAAGTGTATATGATGAATATTCTATAGTTATATATGGAGATGTTAATGGTGACGGAGTTATAGATTTATATGATTTCGTTGCTATTAAGAGAGCAGTTCTTGGAATTGGACAGCCACAGGGCAGTTATAAAGAGGCTGCGGATATTAACAGGGACGGAGTTATAGATTTGTATGATTTCGTTGCTATTAAAAGACACATATTAAATATAGGATATATCCAGCAGTAGTGACTGCAAGAAGAGAGGACATATATGAATAAGGTTAAAAAGATAATTTCAGCACTGCTTATTATATGTATGTGTGCTGTAATGGCTTTTGTGAATAAGACAGATATATTAGCGGCAGGAACAGCAAGAGTATCAATTGGTTCAGCAAGTGGTACGGTAGGCGATACAGTATCCATAGATGTGTCAATCAGTGCATCGAGCGGAATAGGCGGAGCTACAATATATGTATCCTATGACCCATCAATATTAGCATTAAGCGGAAGCTCAAGTAATTCGGGAACTGCGATGGTCAGCTTTATGGACGAAAGTACAGCAAGCAGCCAGTCAAAGACAATAACATTTAAGATTATCGGAGCTGGTACTTCAAGCCTTAATGTTATAGGTGATTCCAAGGTTATTGATATAGATATGCAGGCGTGCAGTATATCCAAATCGTCAGGTTCAGTTACAGCTTCTGCACCAGCTTCATATTCATCAGATAATACATTAAGTTCATTACAGATAAGTCCTGGTGTGTTATCTCCAGCATTTTCACCAGATGTAACTACTTATACAACATCTGTTGGTGCTGACTGTGCAAGCCTTACAGTAAGTGCAGTTCCTAATGATTCAAAGGCAACTGTAAGCGTATCTGGCAAGAGAATGGATCCAGGATTTAACACAACAACAATTACTGTAACAGCAGAAAATGGCAGTAAAAGAACTTATACAATAAAGACAACCAAGGAAACTAATTCAGCTTCTAATGAAAATAATCAGGCAACAGGTTCGGACTCATCTAATGGATCAACAGACAATAATAATGATATTCCTGATGTGCAGGATCCTAACAGTGAAGCAATACAAGAGCCGAATATTACAGTAGATAATGCTGAATATAAGATTGTATCTGCTAATGATGAACACCCACTTCCAGATGGCTATACTCCAACAGAGTATGATTATAATGGAACAAAGGTATCAGCAGGTGTTGGAATTGATACAGGAGTAACAATTGTCTATCTTGAAAGTACAGATGGCAAAGGTGAGAGCGGTTATTATGTATACGATTCGGTGAGAAAGACATTTTCACAATTCGTAGAAGTAAGCCAGCCACAATTTACATACTGCATACTTGCCATAGATGAAGCTTCTATGGAACTTCCAGAAGGCTATGATGTTGGAAGAACAGTAATCAATGGCAAAGAAGTCGATGCCCTTCTTGACAGAACAGGCAACTACGCATTATTCTACGGCGTAAGCTCTACAGGAGAAACAGGCTGGTTCAGATACAATGTCAATGATGGCACAATACAAGGCTACGCCGGTTACAATATGGCAGATGAACAGGTAATCAACACCAACACAAAGACAGCTGACAGTGATAAGGCATTTAATACAGTCAGCAGTTATATATTCGTTATATTAGCAGTCCTTGCTGTTGTAATAATAGCATTAATAGTTGTAGTTATAGCCTTAAGCATTAAGCTTTCAAAGAGCAAAAAAGCCTTCGTAGGAGCAATGGACGGCTACGAAGACGAAGATATAGACGAGGAAGACTTAGACGATATGGAACTTGAAGATGATGAAGAAGATATCTTATATGATGACTTAGAAGAAGATATAGATGAAGAAGTATCTGATGATGCCGTCCCATATCAGTCATCAACCACAAAAGATCTCCCCGAAGAATACAATGAGTCTGAAGAACTGGAACTAGAAGAAATAGACGATAAATAATAAATATCTATCGTCCACCATAAACAGACAGCAAATAGTTAAATCATAATCAGATAATAAATAGGTGACAATAACCACAACAGTCTGACAATAGAGCCTCAATCCCCAGTCCCCGCTTTACTGGCTTGTCCAGTAACAGGGGACATCCCCTTTTTGTAAATCTATTGTCCGGCTGTTTTTTTACGCAAAAATCCCCCATCTCTATTTCATTCCTAATCCACTGAAATATATTTTAAAGCTATTCAAATATAATATATTGACAAATATATTTTACTATGCTATAAATCTACTTAATAAATAAAACAAAATATACCAATGGTTGAAAGACAGCCAGCGATGCTAAAGCTGATAGAAGCATAAGAAGACGCTGGGGAGCCGCCGGTCCTTAGCTGGCAGTTCCAACTGGCAGCTTAGTACCGCTGCGAGCGACACGCAGTGCAAACGTGTCTTTGTTGCTTCTATTCGCTTTAACAACGCGTCCGGGGTCCGTCTATCTTCCACCCCCATCAATTTAAAGAAGGAGATGTACAAGAATGATATCTAAATTACACCAACTAAATTTACACGACAAAATAAAATACATTTACGCTACTGTAATTAAATTTATGATTTTATCAGGAATCGTAAGCATAATTGGTTTATCTCTTCTGGATATAAGATTTAATTCTTATGTAAAAGGGGCTCAGAAAGCAAATAATGCTGCTAAAGAAAGTATTATAGATATTAGTTCTGCTGCCCGCAATATAAGAGAGATGGCATTAAATGACGACAGTTCAACTTATGAGAATTATAAGAATAATGTTAAGACAGTTCTTACAGACTCCCAGATACAGCTTGATATTATAAAGAATACCAATATAATAGATGATGATTTGTATAACCAGTATGTTAAAGCACTTAATGAATGGGGCAATATCGGTTACGATATAATTAACCAGATTGAAAAGGGCGACCTTGCAAGTGCCAAGAATAAAATCCACACAGTATGTACACCTGCACTTAACAATCTTATGAGTATTGCGGATAAAATGGAGGATGAAACCAACAAAGAGGCGGATCAGGCAATATTGTTAAGTAATGTTGTGGCAGTCATAGGCGGTGTGGCTATTGTGTTATTTATTGTAATAGCGAGCCTTATATCAAAGAAAATAGGTGCTAAGATTACAGAGATGATAATAGAACCATTAAGGGATATAGACAATGTAGCTAAAGACCTTGCTAATGGTAACCTGCACAGTGAGCTTACATACCATTCAGATGATGAATTAGGAACATTAGCCCACAGTCTGCGTAAGTCAATAAGAACATTAAGTTCATATGTTGATGATATTAAAAGGTCAATGCAGGAATTCTCACATGGTAACTTTGATGTTAAGCCAGAAGTTGAGTGGAAGGGTGATTTTGAGGAAATATTACATGCATTTATGAGCTTTGAAGCAAGTATGGCAGATCTTGTAAAGCATCTTCAAAGAGTAGCTGACCAGGTGGCAGAAGGTTCAGAACAGATAGCATCAAGTTCAACAGAGCTTGCAGAAGGAGCGACTAATCAGGCGGCTTCAGTTGAGGAGCTTACAGCTTCCCTTGCAAGTGTGTCAGAAAGAGTTGCACAGAATTCACAGAATGCAAGAGAAATAAGTGGCAAAGTAAATGAACTAGGAACACAGCTTGATGAAAGTAACGGCAAAATGGGTGAGATGGTCACATCAATGGGTGAAATAGAAAAAGCTTCCAAAGAAATCAGCAAGATAATAGAAACTATCAACCAGATAGCTTCACAGACTAATCTTCTGGCACTCAATGCTTCTATAGAGGCAGCAAGAGCTGGCGATGCAGGAAAAGGTTTTGCGGTAGTTGCAGATCAGGTATCAGCACTTGCGGCACAGAGTGCAGAAGCTGCCAAGGAGTCAGCTTCATTAATAGATACATCTGTTGCGGCAGTTGAGAAAGGTATGGTTATTGCCAATGACACAGCTTCCCAGCTTGGTGTGGTTGTGGATAATTCAAGGCATATAGTTGATGAAGTTAATAACATTGCAGATGTTCTTAATACTCAGACAGAGACAATTAAGCAGGTTGATGACGGCATTGAAGATATCAATGATGTAGTACAGACTAATTCTGCCACATCACAGGAGTGTGCCGCTGCAAGTCAGGATATGAGTACACAGGCAGACACATTAAGGGGACTTATTGCAACACTTAAAATAGCACATTTTAAAAAAATAATAATAAATAATAAATAAAAGGCAGTAAAAGCATAAGTAACAGAGTAAAATATATTCTCTATACATAGTAGATATGTAATGAGAATATATATTAAAAGCTTTTACTGCTTTTTGTTGTAAGAATATATGTTCTGATTTATAATGAATTAAAAAAAGTATAACATTACTAGACAGGTTATGGACAGAACATTGAACAATATATTATATGAAACATCGGAATATGAAGATTACGAGGCATTTGTTAATGCTAAAGATAAGATAATTGGCAAGGCACATAATAACAAAGGGATAGGGACATTGTCAGAAAAGACACTTCACGCTGTCCTTAAGCTGTATTATGAGCCTGATGAGGACAAGCACGAGGTCGCTATGAGCGGTTATTATGCTGATATATATAATGACAAAGGAATAATAGAGATACAGACACGCCAGCTTAATAAACTGAGGGATAAGCTTTCGGTATTTCTACAAGATTACCACGTTACTGTGGTGTATCCGCTTCCATTTAACAAGTGGTTAAGCTGGGTTAATCCTGATAATGGAGAGGTTCAGGGCAGGAGAAAGTCGCCAAGACATTTTACGGAATATGATGCATTTTACGAGTTATATAAGATAAAAAGCTATCTGAAAAATCCTAATCTTTCAATCAATCTTGTGCTTATGGATATGGAAGAATATAAGCTTCTTAACGGCTGGAGTTATGATAAGAAAAGAGGTTCAACAAGATATGACAGAGTACCGGTTGGGATAAGAAGAATAGTAAAGTTTGACAGGATAGAGGATTATATGCAGTTAGTTCCAGCGGATTTGAAGGAAGATTTTACGGTGAAAGACTTTGCCATGGCGGCTGGGGTCAGTGTTGAAGCGTCAAGATATACGCTTAATATTCTTAATTATCTTGAGATAGTAAAGCGTACTGGCAGAGTAAAGAATGGGTATGTCTATAACGTCACAGAAGAATTTTAATATAATGAGCGCAAAAGAAAAGGAAGCGGCTGCGAAGCAGACATTTACTTTTCTTGCGCCATTAACGAACGAACAGTCGTGCGAAGCAGGACGAAAGAGTGCGATAAGCACGGGTTCGTGAGTATAGGGTAGATAAAAAGAAAATTATGATATAATGAGCACAAAAGTGCTCATCTTAAAAGTTCCTTGCGGAACTTTATATGCGCTGAAAGGCTGCGCAAAAATTATGATATAATTAGCACAAAAAAATACGCAGAAATATGATATATAAGGAGGCACAGATATGTATGTAATTAAAGATAATACATTTAATATATCAGTAAGAAATCTGGTTGAATTTATGTGCCTTGGTGGGGATATTGATAACAGGGATACAGGTGTTGCTGATGTTAAGGTTATGCAGGAGGGTGCGAGGCTTCACAGGAAAATCCAGCACTCTATGGGTTCTAATTACAGGGCAGAGGTGCTTCTTAGGAATAAAGAGGAGCTGACATCAGAGGGTGGAATTGAATACGAGCTTAGAATAGAGGGCAGGGCAGACGGAATAATAGCTGACATTGAGGAAGATGAGGATGGCAATAAGCTGCCGATAGGTGAGGTTACAATTGATGAGATTAAGACTATGCAGTCAGATGTAGGAAAGCTTAAAGAGCCGGTGTATGTGCATAAGGCACAGGCTATGGTGTACGCTTATATATATTTAACAAGGTATAATCTGGAGAGCATTAATGTACAGCTTACTTACTGTAATACAGAAACTGAGAAAATAGTAAGATTTAAAGAGCAATATGACAGTGAGTCAATTATAAAATGGTACAGAGAACTTGTAGCTGGCTTTAAAAAGTGGATGGATTATGTATTTGATGAAAGGGCAGAAAGGAATGCTTCAATTCAGAAACTGCATTTTCCATTTGAGTACCGTGAGGGGCAGAAGAAGCTGGTTGCGAGTGTATACCACACGGTAAAAGAACAGAAGGTGTTATATATACAGGCACCGACAGGAGTAGGAAAGACTATATCAACAGTATATCCAGCCGTGCAGTCGTGCAGTAATGGCTTAACTGACAAGATATTCTATCTTACCTCCAAGACAATAACGAGAACGGTAGCCGAGGAAACATATGCGATACTAAGAGATGCAGGACTGCATTTTCGCACAGTGGCACTGACGGCGAAGGATAAAATATGTCATCTTGATGAGCACAACTGTAATCCAGAGGTGTGCGAGTATGCAAGGGGGCATTTTGACAGGGTAAATGAAGCTGTTTACGATATAATCACTAATGAAGCGGTAATTAACAGGGATACGATATTGCAGTATTCAGTGAAGCATAAGGTGTGTCCGTATGAAATGTCGCTTGATGTTTCATACTGGTGTGATGGAATAATATGCGATTACAATTATGTATTTGACCCAGATGCTTCCTTAAAAAGATATTTTGGTGATGGCGGCAAAGGCAATTATGTATTTCTTGTAGATGAGGCACATAATCTTGTTGACAGGGCAAGGGAGATGTATAGTGCAACGCTTGTCAAGGAAGATTTTCTTGCCTGCAAAAGAGTAGTTAAGGATATGGACAAAAGGCTGGCTTCATACCTTGAAAAATGCAACAAATATCTTCTTGAATTAAAGAGAGCCTGTGATAAAGAATATATAATAATAGATGATTACTGTGGCACATTTTTAGCTAATCTGCAATCGTGTTATTCGTATATGCAGAAGTTCTTGGATAAGAATAAAGGAAAGCCGGTGTGCGATGAGATAATAGAATTCTTCTTTAAGATAAGACATTTTATTAATATGTATGACTGCATAGATGAGAAGTATGTTATATATGCTGAGCATATCGATGACGGTGACTTTGCACTTCATCTGTACTGTGTTGACCCGTCAGGACAGTTATCGCAGAGATTAAGTCAGGGAATATCGACAATAATGTTCTCGGCGACACTTCTTCCAGTGAATTATTTTAAGGAAATGCTTTCAGGAAATGCAGATGACTATGCTGTGTATGCACATTCGCCGTTTGATACTGATAATAAGAGAGTGCTTATTGGACGTGATGTTACAAGCAGGTATACGAGGCGTAATTATAATGAGTACACCAAGATTGCAGGTTATATCCACACACTTACGCAGTCGAAGCAGGGCAAATATATGATATTCTTTCCTTCTTACAGCTATATGAGAGAGGTGTATGATATATATATACAAAAATATGCCTGCAATGTTATAGATCTGCACGATGTTGAGGATGGAAGCTACATTTATCATATCTCTGAGGGAGAAAATGTATTGATACAGGATAATAATATGACGGAAGCCGATAAAGAGAATTTCTTGTCAGTATTTATGGATAATACAAGTGGAAATGTCACGGGCTTTTGTGTGCTTGGCGGTATATTTTCTGAGGGAATTGACCTAAGGGATAAGTCACTTATAGGGGCGTGTATTGTAGGAACAGGTATACCTATGATATGCAGACAGCGTAATATATTAAGAAATTATTTTGACAGTATAGGTAAGAATGGCTATCAGTATGCGTATGTATTTCCGGGAATGAACAAGGTGCTGCAGGCGGCTGGAAGAGTTATAAGAACTGCAGATGACAAGGGTATAATACTTCTGTTAGATGACCGTTTTATGACACAGGAATACCAGATGCAGTATCCAAGGGAATGGGATAAAGTGTACCCTGTAGATATTAATAATACAGGAAAATGTATTGAGGATTTCTGGAGATTATAAGGCATATGGGGAATTATGAGGAAATTTGTCGATTACGGTGAAATTCGGCAAGTAATATGTTGAGAAATTGTCAGACATATGCTATTATTTTAGTATAAATACGGACTGTGACAATTAATTATATGATTATTTATATTGGAGAGAACTATGGGAGAGAATGAAATCAGGAATTTAGCGGATTCCCATGCGGGAATAGATGAATGGAAGAAAGCTGGATTTAACGAACTTCAGGTGCTTGAGATTACTAAAGGTAATGATAATGGCGTTGACATTTCAATATATGCCAGTCCCGAATATAATTCAAGGCAGATGAAGGTTATACGAATGGCACTTGAGGAAGGGATTGATGTAAGTGCTATGGCAGATCCAGAGTATAATTATATGCAGATGGAGCAGATTAAAGAAGGCATAAAAGAGGGTATTGATTTATCGCTTATATGCAATCCGAAGTACGATTATTCTGTTATGAGAGAGATTCGTCTTGCATTAAAGTACAGATTTGATCTTACAAGATACGCAAGGCTTGGATATTCTGGAGAGGTGTTAAGACAGATAAGGCTGGCTAAGAGAGATGATGTTGATTTAACATTTTTCGTTGATGAGAATTTCGATGCACACCAGCTTAACGAGATTAGAATAGGCTTGTTAAAATGTGTAGATGTATCGAAGTATATGCTTCATGAATATACAGCAGACCAGATGAAACAGTTAAGGTTAGGACTTGAGGCTGGAATAGATATTACCAAGTATAATATGATAGGTTTCTCCTCAGGACAGATGGAACAGATAAGGTTAGGAGAAGAAGAAGGGATAGATGTAAGTCCATATGCAGATCCATTTATCAATGCTGTCCAGATGAAAGAGATGAGAGAACAGATTGAGAATGATGGCAAGGTTCAGGAAGAGCCACAGCTTAATGAACTTCAAAGTCAGGAGATACTGCTTGGACTTCAGAGTGGTGTAGATGTAAGCGTATACGCCGATGCAAGATATACTTGCAGACAGATGGAGCAGATAAGAATAATGCTTGAGAGGGGTCTTGATCCTTCGGAATTATTAGTACATAAAGACCAGTAATTAAGGACATACATATAAGGGGAATTCGATTATAAAGATGACATAAGACAATGTGCTATGGTTGATTGGAGGAGTCAGAATTGAATGATGTACTTAGAGAACAGATACAGTTAAATACCAAAGAAGTAGTTGTCAATGTTGATAATGATCATATGAAAGCAAGTATAGTCCTTAATGGCATAGGCAGTGATGAAGCTTATACATACGAGGAGATTGCAGACAAGCTTTCACAGGCAGGTGTGCGTACAGGAATTAATGAAGCGAGAATACGCGAAGTTATTCTTAATAAGCTGTACGATATTGAAATCGTGGTAGCAGAAGGCAAAAGTGCAGTTAACGGTACTGATGGTTATTACAACTTCTTCTTTGATTCAGAGTATGAAAGAGATAATAAGCCTACATTAAGAGAAGATGGTTCTGTTGATTATTTTAATGTAAAGCTTTTTGAGAAGGTTAATAAAGATGATAAGCTTGCAGAGTATATAGAACCTACCAAGGGTGAATTTGGATATGATATTTTTGGAAAGCTTTTAGTTCCAAAGCCAGGAAGACCAGGACCTAAGTTAAGAGGCAAGGGCTTTACAGTGTCAGAGGACGGCAAGTCTTATTATGCCCAGTTAAGCGGCAAAGTAGAATATCGTAACTACGACCTTAATGTAAGTAATGTATATAATGTCAGCGGTGATGTTGATGTTGGAACAGGAAGCATAGATTTTAATGGTGACGTAGAGATTAACGGAAGTGTCAGAGGCAGTGTCAAGATACACGCTATGGGTAATATATACATAGGTGGATATGTTGAAGATGCAGATATATGGTCAGGACAGGATATCATTATACAGGATGGTGTTAATGCAGGTGAGAACGGAAGAATCGAAGCTATGGGCAATATATCAGCAAGGTTTTTCGAGAATGCACATATTATAAGCCATAGTGATATAAAGTGTGATTATATGCTTAATACAACAGCTTTGGCATATGGCGGAATATATCTTGAGGGCAAGAGAGGTTCTGTAATAGGCGGAGATGTCACAGGCGTAAGGGGAATATCTATTAAAGCTTGTGGAAGTGAGTCTTATTCTAAGACTGTATTAAGAGTTGGTGTAACTAAGGAGATAAGCAGTGAATATGCCAAGGTGCTTATGGTGCTTAAGGATATAGATACGCAGATAGACAGATTTAATCAGGCTTTACAGAAGCTTGATATATTAAAGAAGGCAGGTTCTGATAAGTTTGATGAAACACTTAACAGAAAGCTGTTGCAGTCAAAGATTGTTAAGACAGCAGAGAAAGCCAAGTATGAAGAAAAAAGCCGTAATCTTTATACACTTGTAATGGAGTCAGACAGGGCAGTTGTAAGGATTGATAAGAATATATATCCAGGAAGCCGTGTATTTATGGGCGATAAGACGTATGTTCCTAGTACCGTATTTACGCATATTGCTTTAAAGAAGACTTCACAGGGTGTATTGATAAGAAATTATGATTCTATGTAGTGAGAATATATTTACAGAGGTTAGTTTATGATAGAAGAGGTTGTTTCAATAGAGCTTCCCGTGCATGAGAGAATGGTTATTAAGAAGAACAGGCTCACACCGAAAGATTATGCTGGCGAGCCTGTTCCAAGAATATCTATTGTTACAGGAATACATGGTGATGAGCTTGATGGGCAGTATGTGTGCTACGAAGTCATAAGACGTGTTAATAATAATCTGGAAAGATTAAAAGGAATTATAGATATATATCCAGATGTAAATCCCCTTGGAATAGATACAGGTTCAAGGGGAATTCCTATGTTTGAGCTTGATATGAACAGAGTATTTCCAGGTGATAATAATGGAGCTGTGGCAGAGAGTGTTGCGGCAGGAATTGTCAATGATATAATTGGAAGTGATTTCTGTCTTGATATTCATTCAAGCAATATTTTTGTAAGAGAGATGCCGCAGGTAAGACTGAATGAAGAAAATGCGGAAAGACTGCTTCCGTTTGCAAAGATGTTAAATGCGGATTTTGTATGGATATTTTCATCAATAACAGTGCTTGATGCGACACTGGCATACAGCCTTAATCATCTTGGTGTACCTACGCTTGTAGCAGAGATGGGCGTTGGTAACAGAATTAACAGGGAATACAGCCAGCAGCTTATTGATGGAATATTTAACCTTATGAGTAATCTTGGAATATGGGAAATACCAGAGGCTGATAATAAAATAGCTGTCAGAGAGCCTATTATCTCAACAGAGGGGGAAGTTAATTTCCTGACAGCGAAGGAAAGCGGAATATTTGTTCCATCTATTAATTCATGTGGCAATATCCATATGGGAGATGCCATAGGCGACATAATAGAGCCAATAGAGGGAAGGATAATCCAGCATATTGAATCTCCGGTAGATGGTATTGTATTCACATTGAGGGAAAATCCAGTTGTATACAAGGGGGCACTTCTTGCGAGAGTACACGGAGGAAGGGTGTAATGAAAAAAGAAGTTTTATATAGTCTTAAGGGAATATACAGAGAGAATTTTGAGATAGAAGGCTACAGATTTGGACACGGCGAGAAATCAGCCTGTATAGTCGGTGCTATGAGGGGTAATGAGATACAGCAGTTATATATATGCTCACAGCTTATAAAGGTGTTAAAAGACCTTGAAATGAGAGGTGCAATATCGCATAACCACGAGATTTTAGTAATTCCGTCAGCTAACAGATTTTCTATGAATGTTGAAAAGAGGTTCTGGCCTGTAGATAATACAGATATTAACAGAATGTTCCCTGGTGATGAAGCGGGAGATACTACCAAGCAGATAGCTGCTGCAATATTTGAAAGCAGTAAGGGCTACAGCTATGGAATACAGTTTGCAAGCTTTTATATGCCTGGAGATTTCATACCTCATGTACGTATGATGGAAACGGGTTATCAGAGTGCGAGCCTTGCCAATCTTTTTGGACTGCAGTATGTTGTTATAAGAAAGCCAAAGCCTATGGATACGGCAACGCTTAATTATAGCTGGCAGATGAATGGAACAAATGCTTTTTCGATATATACGAACAGCACAGATATGGTTGATGAAAAGTCTGCAAGACAGGCAGTATCGTCAGTGTTAAGATTTCTTACGAGAATGGGAATATTAAAATATAATAATCACAGCGGTTACATAGCAAGTGTCATTAACGAGTATGATTTATCAGCCGTTAAGACATATGATGCAGGTTTTTACAAAAGGCTTAAAGAACCGGGGGATCCGGTTGTCCATAATGAGGTAATAGGTCAGGTTATTGATCCGTGTGAGGGATATGTCAAGAGTGAGATATTATCACCGACAGACGGCATAGTATTCTTTGCACATACAGCCCCTCTTGTTATGGGTAATGAAGTTGTATACAAGATTATAAGACGTATGCATGAATAGTGTATACAATATAGAAATATACACAACATTGTTCTTGTGTCTTGTTTCTTTAGTAATGATATGATAAAATATTTTACATTCTTGTTGAAATAGTAGTGACAGGAGTACAGCTGATTAAGAAAGGAAATAATTAAAATGAGTGGCGTTAAAAGAGTTTTTGTTGAGAAAAAGAAACCTTTTGCTGTTAATGCAAAGGAGTTACACGATGAAATCACAGGTTATCTCGGTATTAAGACAATTACAGATGTAAGGGTGCTTATCAGATATGATATTGAGAATCTTTCTGATGAGACATATAAGAAAGCACTTACAACAGTATTTGCAGAACCACCTGTTGATGATGTGTATGAGAATGAATTTAAGGCTTCAGATGATGATTTTGTATTTTCTGTAGAATATCTTCCGGGACAGTTCGACCAGAGAGCTGATTCGGCAGAGCAGTGTGTTAAGTTCCTTAATGAGAATGAAACTCCTGTAATTAAGACTGCAACTACTTATATTATATCAGGCAAGCTTACAGATGATGATAAGGCTAAGATTAAAAACCATTGTATCAATCCGGTAGATTCAAGAGTAGCTGATGAGAAGCTTCCAGATACACTTGTTACTAAGTTTGATACACCAGCAGATGTTGTTGTATTTGATGGCTTCAAGGATATGAGCGGGGACAAGCTTAAGGAATTATATGATTCACTTGGTCTTGCTATGACATTTAAGGATTTCAAGTTCATTCAGGATTACTTCAAGAATGAAGAGAACAGAGATCCATCTATGACAGAAATCAGAGTTCTTGATACATACTGGTCTGACCACTGCCGCCACACAACATTTGCTACAGAATTAAAGAATGTAGAATTTAAGGACGGATATTACAGAGCTCCTATGGAAGAAACTTACAATAAGTATCTTGCTGACAGAGCTGTTATATATAAAGACAGAAAAGATAAGTTCGTATGTCTTATGGACTTAGCACTTATGGGTATGAAAAAGTTAAAGGCAGAAGGCAAGCTTGAAGATCAGGAAGAGTCTGATGAGATTAATGCCTGCTCTATAGTTGTTCCTGTTGAGATTGACGGAAAGACAGAGGAGTGGCTTGTAAACTTCAAGAACGAAACTCATAACCACCCAACAGAGATAGAGCCATTTGGTGGTGCTGCTACCTGCCTTGGTGGAGCTATAAGAGATCCACTTTCAGGACGTACATATGTATATCAGGCTATGCGTATCACAGGTGCGGCAGACCCTACAGTTCCGGTAGCAGATACACTTCACGGCAAGCTTCCACAGAGAAAGATTGTTACAGAAGCAGCTCACGGCTATAGCTCATATGGTAACCAGATTGGTCTTGCTACAGGTTATGTTAAAGAAATATACCACCCAGATTATGTTGCTAAGCGTATGGAGATTGGTGCGGTTATAGCGGCAGCTCCAAGAAGCGCAGTTAAGAGAGAGAATTCTGATCCAGGAGATATTATTATCCTACTTGGTGGACGTACAGGACGTGATGGCTGTGGTGGTGCTACAGGTTCATCTAAGGTTCACACAGAGGAGTCTATAGAGACTTGTGGAGCAGAGGTTCAGAAAGGTAATGCACCTACAGAGCGTAAGATGCAGAGACTTTTCAGACGTCCGGAAGTAACTAAGCTTATTAAGAAATGTAATGACTTTGGTGCAGGCGGTGTATCAGTTGCAATCGGTGAACTTGCAGCAGGTCTTACAGTAGATTTAGATAAAGTTCCTAAGAAGTATGAAGGTCTTGACGGAACAGAACTTGCTATATCAGAGTCACAGGAAAGAATGGCAGTTGTTGTTGACCCAGCAGATGTTAAAGCATTTTTAGAGTATGCCACAGAGGAGAACCTTGAAGCGGTTGAAGTTGCTGTTGTAACAGAAGAACCAAGACTTGTACTTAACTGGAGAGGCAAGGATATCGTTAATATTTCAAGAGCTTTCCTTGATACTAACGGTGCACATCAGGAGACATCAGTACTTGTAGATATCCCAGATGACAAGGCTAATTACCTTGAAGCTAAGCCAGTAGATGATGTTAAGGGCAGATGGCTTAAGACACTTGCAGACCTTAACGAGTGTTCACAGAAGGGACTTGTTGAAAGATTTGATGGTTCAATCGGTGCTGGTTCAGTACTTATGCCATTTGGTGGAAAGTACCAGCTTACAGAGACACAGGCTATGGTTGCCAAGCTTCCAGTGCTTAAGGGCAAGTGCGATACAGTAACTATGATGGCTTATGGATTTGACCCATATCTTTCTAAGTGGAGTCCATATCACGGAGCTATGTATGCAGTAACAGACTCAGTTGCCAAGATTGTTGCGGCTGGTGGCGATTACAGCAAGATTAGATTTACATATCAGGAATATTTCAGAAGAATGACAGAAGATCCTTCAAGATGGAGCCAGCCATTTGCAGCACTTCTTGGTGCATATGAGGCACAGATTGGCTTAGGACTTCCATCAATCGGTGGTAAGGATTCTATGTCAGGAACATTTGAACATATAGATGTACCACCTACATTATGCTCATTTGCTATTGATGTAGCTAAAGAGCAGGATATTATCACACCTGAATTAAAGAAAGCTGGCAATATACTTGTAAGATTTGACATTGAAAGAGATAAATATGACCTTCCTGTATTCTCACAGATTAAGGAATTATATTCATCTATCCACGAAGCTATTAAGAGCAAGGCAATTGTGTCTGCATATGTTCTTGATGCTAACGGCTTAGTTCCAGCAATAAGCAAGATGGCATTTGGTAATATGCTTGGTGTTGCTGTTGAGCCATCTGTATCAAAGGAAGAATTATTCGCACCAGCATATGGCTGTATAGTAGCAGAAGTAGACAGCTCTAAGCTTTTAGAGATTAAGGCAGCTTATACTAAGGTTGGTACAGTAACAGAAGAAGCTAAGTTTACATATGAAGATGTTTCAATCAATATTGAGGAAGCATTAAGTGTATGGAAAGATACATTAGAGGGTGTATTCCCAACAAAGGTTTCTAAGGAAACTGATAGGGTTGAGTCACCTGTATATTCAAAGGGCAATGTATATGTATGCAAGAATAAGGTTGCGAAGCCAACAGTATTTATACCAGTATTCCCAGGTACTAACTGTGAATATGACAGTGCCAGGGCGTTTGAGAGAGCTGGTGCAGATACTATTGTCAAAGTATTCAAGAACCTTGATGCTGCAAGCATAAGAGAATCTGTTGATGAATTTGAAAAAGCAATTAACCAGTCACAGATTATTATGTTCCCAGGTGGATTTTCAGCAGGTGATGAACCAGATGGTTCTGCTAAGTTCTTTGCAACAGCCTTCCGTAATGCTAAGATGAAGGAAGCAGTTGAGAAGCTCCTTAATGAAAGAGATGGTCTTGCACTTGGTATATGTAATGGTTTCCAGGCTCTTATCAAGCTTGGTTTAGTACCTAATGGCAAGATAACAGGACAGGATTCTAATTCACCTACACTTACATTTAACACAATTAATCGTCACATCTCTAAGATGGTATATACAAAGGTTGTTACTAATAAGAGTCCTTGGCTTGCAGAAGCAAAGCTTGGCGGAGTATACTGCAATCCAGCTTCACATGGTGAAGGAAGATTTGTTGCACCTAAGGAATGGCTTGATAAGCTCTTTGAAAATGGTCAGGTAGCAACACAGTACTGTGACCCGGAAGGCAATGTATCTATGGACGAAGAATGGAATGTCAATGGCTCATATATGGCTATTGAGGGTATCACAAGCCCGGACGGAAGATGCTTAGGTAAGATGGCACATTCTGAAAGACGTGGTGATTCTGTAGCTATTAACATCTATGGCGAACAGGATATTAAGATATTCGAGTCAGGTGTTAAGTACTTTAAGTAAATAGAATAACTATCTGTGCGTAAGAACAGAATATTGTAAATTATAAAATCCTGATGTATATTATACGGGTAAGCCTTGACTGACAAAGGTTTGTATAGTGTACATCAGGAGTTTTTTATGTAGAATCAGGATAATAAAAAGTAATAAAAAGCTGTTGACAAAATAACTAAGTTAGACTATTATAATGGTAGTTAGTAACAGCTAACGCATATGCCTTTATATTTATTTAACGGGTCCCAGACCCGTTTATTTAAAAATCATAGGTTAGTAACAACTAACATAAGTTAGAATAAAACTAACAGTGAGATGTATACTATATATCTATTTCGCAGGATGAGGAGGACTAATATGAGTGTAGTTATAATTGGTGGTAACGAATGTATGGTATGTCAATATGAGAAGATATGTAAACAGCATGGCTGTAAAGCCAAGGTATTTGTTAAGGAGAAGAGTGGCTTTGGCAAGAAGATTGGCAACCCTGACCTTATGATACTTTTTACTAACACAGTATCACACAAAATGGTACATAGTGCTGTTACAGAAGCAAAGAGCAAGGACATTCGGATTGTGCGTTCACATTCAAGCAGTGCTTCATCACTTAATGCAGTTCTTCAGGAATATGTAGCAGACGGAAAGGCTTGTTAATTGTAACTGACACAGACAGCAGGCAGAGTAATGCGTAATATAAGGAATGGAGATTATATGCTTAGAAAGCTGGAGAATGAGATTGTAAAAGAATGTGCACCTACATTGGCTGGAATTAAGATGGCTAATCTTTTTAATTATAGATTTGTATCAGAAGATGAATTCGATTTTGAGATTAAGACTGCCAATATGAACCTTAATGAGAAGGGCGTATATATAGAAGTCTTAAGAAAGACAGATATGAGTTCATTGATATATGTATACAGACCAAGTATGTTATTTAAGGCAGTCAATAATGATGATGTATGGAATATATTATCCAGCTATGGATACATAGAACGAAGTATACAGGCATGTATTAATACACTTAAGGAACGTCTTATGACACAGCCCTGTTTTCCACACGAGATAGGTTTATTTCTTGGATATCCTGTAGAAGATGTAAAGGAGTTCATTTTTAATAAAGGACAGAACTGCAAATGTTGTGGTGTGTGGAAGGTATATTACAATGAACAGGAAAGTGTCAGAACATTTGCAAGATTCAAGAAATGTTCTGAGGTATATCAGAAGGTCTTTATAGGAGGACGAACATTAAATCAGTTGACCGTGAATATATGATTCACTCAACATATATGTGCACAAGCATTAAATTAAAGCAATAATGGAGGAATGATAATGAGTAAAGTTGCAGTTGTATATTGGAGCGGAACAGGTAATACAGAGGCTATGGCCAATGCTGTTGCTGAGGGAGCAAAGGAAAAAGGAGCAGAAGTAACATTATTCACTGCTTCAGAATTCTCATCAGCAAAGGTTGCAGAATTCGACGGAATAGCTTTCGGATGCCCTGCTATGGGAGCAGAAAATCTTGAAGAGTCAGAATTTGAGCCGATGTTTACAGACTGTGAAGCGGCACTTTCAGGAAAGAAGATAGCACTCTTTGGTTCTTACGGCTGGGGAAGCGGAGAATGGATGGATGACTGGGCAGAAAGAAGCAGGAATGCTGGTGCTGACCTTAGCTGTGACCCGGTAATCTGTAATGAAGCTCCTGATGATGAAGCTGTAAGTAATTGCAAGGATCTTGGTGCTTCTCTTGCATAATCAGAGTGTATGTACAATTAAGAATATGCATAGTTAAAGTATGCGTATAATCAGATATGTGCATAATATAAAGTAATGTAAAGTAATATAATGAATATATTAATAAGTGACATATTTATTCTGGACACTTCCCAATATAATATTAATAAGTGAGTAATGACCGCATACATATTAATTTTACTGTATATGTATGCGGTTATTATGTGAGAATTAATAATATGAAAATTTTCTTAAAATGGTAATTGACATCTAATAAGTGTTAGTATATACTAACACAGTAGCAAATGAAAAACATTATCAACATAGATACAGATAGGAGTGATAAGTTATGCCATTATCAATGATAGGTGAGGGAGAGACAGCAACAATCACAAGGATTGGTGGGAAAGAAGAGACGAGAAGATTTCTTGAGAATCTAGGCTTTGTAGTTGGAGCTATAGTGACGGTCATTTCTAAGACTGGCGGTAATGTTATAGTTAATATTAAAGAATCACGAGTAGCTATAGGAAGCGATATGGCTTCAAAGATTATGGTATAAAGACTTGAGTTTCAAGCCTCTATATAGATATTCACAATATTTTAATGAGAAGGAGAGATTAAGATGACTTTAAAGGAAGTTACTGTTGGTCAGACTGTTAAAGTTGCTAAGCTTAATGGTGAAGGTCCGGTTAAGAGAAGAATTATGGACATGGGAATCACTAAAGGCGTAGAAGTCTATGTCAGAAAAGTTGCACCATTGGGAGATCCAATAGAAGTAACAGTACGAGGATATGAGTTATCACTTCGTAAGGCAGATGCAGCTATGATAGAGGTAAATTAATATTTATTTTTTTGCCAAAAGGTTAGCATTAACTAATTATAGCAAGCATAATCTAAATGAAGAAAGTTACAACTAATTATTAACTCATTAAGAAAAGAGGTAAAAGAATGTCAATTAAGATTGCATTAGCAGGTAACCCTAACTGCGGTAAAACAACATTGTTTAATGCTCTTACAGGTTCTAACCAGTTCGTAGGTAACTGGCCAGGTGTTACTGTAGAGAAGAAGGAAGGTAGATTAAAGGGACATAAAGATGTTGCCATTATGGATTTACCAGGTATTTACTCACTTTCTCCATATACATTAGAGGAAGTTGTAGCAAGAAATTATCTTATTAATGAAAGACCAGATGCTATCATCAATATTGTTGATGGTACTAACATTGAAAGAAACTTATATCTTTCAACACAGATTATGGAACTTGGTATTCCGGTAATTATGGCTGTTAATATGATCGACCTTTTAGCTAAGAATGGTATTGAACTTAACATTGCAAAGCTTTCAGAGAAGCTTGGCTGTGAAGTAGTTGAAATATCAGCTCTTAAGGGAACTGGTATTAAGGAAGCGGCAGAAAAGGCTGTAAAGCTTGCTGAGTCTAAGAAGGTTAATAAGCTTGCACATAAATTCAGTGATGAAGTTGAATCTGTTATTGAAGCAGTTGAAGATAAGATTGGTCTTGATGTAGTAGAAGAACAGAAGAGATTTTTCGCTATCAAGTTATTAGAGAAAGATGACAAAATCGGACAGCTTATGTCTAGTGTACCTGATGTTACAGCAGAGATTGATAAACTTGAGAAAGATTTTGATGATGATACAGAAAGTATTATCACCAATGAAAGATATACATACATTTCATCAATTATTGGAGAGTGTGTAAAGAAGGCTCATTCTAAGGATAAGCTTACAACATCTGATAAGATTGATAAAATCGTAACTAACAGAATATTAGCACTTCCTATATTCGCAGTAGTTATGTTCTTAGTATATTACATTGCTATGGTAACAGTTGGTACAGCAGCTACAGACTGGGCTAACGATGGTTTATTTGGTGATGGTTTCCACCTTTTCGGTATCGGTACTTCAGCTTATGAAGAAGTAGCTGACGAATATGGCGATTCAGATGAAATCATTGCAGCATATGTAGAAAGCCTTGGTTCTAAGGGCGAAGCAATAGCAGATGCTATTGATACAGAAGCAGAAGACTATGACTCAGAAGATGCTGTTAAGGCTCTTACAACTCTTAAGTCTATGGTTAAGTCATCAGATTCAGTTGATTATACTGTAGAAGATGATGAAACACTTGCAACAGAAGATTTCACAGCAGATGCTGATGATATTAAAGAAGCTATTAACCTCGCTATCGAATATGATGGTACAGCTCCAGATCCGGCAGATTATGGCATATGGGTTCCTGGTATCCCAGTTCTTATTGGTGACGGACTCGATGCAATCGGTTGTGCAGATTGGTTAAATGGTCTTATTCTTGATGGTATTGTAGCCGGTGTTGGTGCTGTACTTGGTTTCGTTCCTCAGATGTTAGTATTATTCTTATTACTTGCTATCTTAGAGGCTTGCGGATATATGGCACGTATCGCATTCATTATGGATAGAATCTTTAGAAGATTCGGTCTTTCAGGTAAGTCATTCATACCTATCCTTATCGGTACAGGTTGTGGTGTTCCTGGTATTATGGCTTCTCGTACAATCGAGAACGAAAGAGACCGTCGTATGACAATTATGACAACAACATTTATACCTTGTGGTGCTAAGACACCATTCATCGCTATGATTGCAGGTGCTATCTTTGGTGGTTCACCTTGGGTTGCAACATCAGCGTACTTCATCGGTATGGCAGCAATTATCGTATCAGGTATTATTTTAAAGAAGACAAAGTTATTCAGCGGAGATCCAGCACCATTCGTTATGGAACTTCCTGCATATCATATTCCAACAGTTGGCAACGTACTTAGAAGTATGTGGGAGCGTGGCTGGTCATTCATCAAGAAGGCTGGTACAATTATCCTTCTTTCTACAATCGTTGTATGGTTCACAACATATTTTGGATTTGCTGATGACGGATTCAGAATGTTAGCAGAAGATGAAATTGATATGAGTATTTTAGCTAAGATTGGTAATGCAATCGGCTGGATATTCACTCCACTTGGATGGGGTAACTGGCAGGCAGCTGTTGCTTCAATCACAGGACTTGTAGCTAAGGAAAATATCGTTGGTACTATGGGTATCCTTTACGGTGGTGGAGATGTATCTCCATATGCAGCACTTGCACTTGCATTTACTAAGTTAGCAGGTTTCTCATTCCTTACATTCAACCTTCTCTGTGCTCCTTGTTTCGCAGCAATCGGTGCTATTAAGAGAGAGATGAACAGTGCTAAATGGACTTGGATAGCAATTGGTTACCAGTGTGGATTTGCATATGTAGTATCACTTTGCATCTACAATATCGGAAGCCTTATCGCTGATGGAGTATTTAGTATCTGGACAGTTGTAGCATTTGTATTAGTAGCTGGTTTCCTTTATCTTTTATTCAGACCAACAAAGGAAGCGGAAGAATACAAGAAAGCAGCAGCTAACTAAGATTACTTCCTAATCATAATTATATAAGTGTTCAATCCGTCACTAAGTGGCGGATTGGATATATATTTTATTCATCAGATATAGCGGCAGATGTCAGAGTTGGTGTAAGAATGGAGGATTAATATGGGTACAGTAATCGTATTGGTGGTATTGGTGGTAATTGTAGCCGCTATTGTGTATACAATGGTTAAAGGCAAGAAGAATGGCAAACATTCATGCGGTGGAGATTGTGGTCATTGTGGAGGCTGCCACTAGGATAGGAGGCATTAATGCAGAAATACTATTCATGTGATAAAAATGCTTCTGAAGTAGTTGGCTATGAAAGAAGCGAAATGCAGAAGGACATAATTCTGCAAAGATTAAGAAACAGGGGATGTAGAATAACGAAACAGAGAATGATGCTTTTAGACATTATTCTTAATGAAGAATGTTCGTGCTGCAAAGAAATATATTATAAGGCATCAAAGCTTGATCCTAATATTGGAACAGCTACAGTATACCGTATGATTAATACACTTGAGGAGATTGGTGCTATTAACAGAAGAAATATGTATCGTGTATCGTGTGGAAGTGAATGTAATATGAACAACACATACACAGTTGAGTTTGACGATAATTCAGTAATCAATCTGTCAGCCAGCAAATGGAACCAGATAGTGCAGAAGGGTTTAACAGCTTGTGGTTACATAGACAGTAAGACAGTTAAGAGTATAACAGGAGGGCCATTATAATAATGCCCCTCCTGTTTTTGATAAAATTTCTCAATTAATAAAAAATATGTGGTAAAACTAAAAAGTATGGTATAAGATAATACCTAAACAAAAATCAAAGTCAATTACGTCAGGCAGATGTTAATTGGGAATGGAGGACAAGATGAAAAACGTATTTAAGAAAATTGATGGAGTTAAGACAGGAATATTTGCAGCAGGTGTACTTTTTGGTACAGCAGGAATTAAGATATTATCAAGCCAGGATGCTAAGAAGGTATACACGAACTGTACAGCAGCAGTTCTTCGTGCTAAGAAGTGTGTAATGAAGACAGCAACAACAATTCAGGAGAATGCTGGTGATATCTATGCGGAGGCTAAGGCTATCAACGATGAGAGAGAAGCAGCAGAAGAAGTTGTAGATGATACAGTAGAATTAAACGAAGTATCAGAAGAAACAGAAAGCACAGAGCAGTAATAATATGCTGGAATAAGTGCTAAGAGGCAGAATATGAAATTTTATATTAAACACAGTATGACAGGACGTTTAAGAGTTCATATGGATATGAAGCATATGAGTTTTAAACAGGCAGATATATTAGAGTATTATATTAAAAATATAGAAACAGTGACTTCTGTCAAAGTATATGAAAAGACTTGTGATGCTGTTATAGAATTTAAAGGCAATAAAGCACAGATTATTAATGAACTTAAGCATTTTACATATTCACAGGTGGCAGTTCCTGAAGATGTGCTTAATAGTTCAGGAAGAGAGATGAATTCTTATTATCAGGACAAGCTGGTTAATAAGGTATTCTTAAGAGCAGCAAGTAAGCTGTTCCTCCCTATATCTGTAAGAAATGTTGTAACAACTGTAAAGTCGGTTAAATATATTGGCAGCGGTGTTAAGACATTGCTTAAAGGAAAGATGGAAGTACCTGTGCTTGATGCGACAGCAATCGGCGTTTCTATATTAAGAAATGATTTCAATACCGCAGGTTCTGTTATGTTCCTTCTTGGAATCGGTGAGATTATGGAAGAATGGACACATAAGAAGTCGGTAGGAGATCTTGCAAGGACTATGTCACTTAATGTAAGCAAGGTATGGCTTAAGACAGCCGATACAGAAGTATTAGTCCCTGTTAATGAGATAAAGAACGGTGATGAAATTATAGTTCATGTAAGTAATGTTATTCCATTTGACGGAGTTGTAGTTACTGGTGAAGCTATGGTTAATCAGGCTTCACTTACTGGTGAAGCAGTGCCGGTAAGCAAGAATACAGGAAGTGCTGTATTTGCAGGAACAGTTATTGAGGAGGGCGGACTCACAATAAAGGTTAAGCAGAGTGGCGGTAATAGTAAGTATGACAAGATTGTTAAGATGATTGAGGAGTCAGAAAAGCTCAAGTCTGGTCTTGAAAGCAAGGCTGAACATCTTGCGGATTCATTAGTTCCATATACATTAGGTGGAACAGCACTCACATATCTTCTTACAAGAAATGCAATAAAGGCATTATCAATACTTATGGTTGACTTCTCCTGTGCACTTAAGCTTGCTATGCCAATAACAGTATTGTCAGCAATAAGACAGGCTGGACAGAATGATATTACAGTAAAGGGTGGTAAGTTCTTAGAGGCAGTAGCCGCTGCAGATACTATCGTATTTGATAAGACAGGAACACTTACTAAGGCTGCACCAACAGTAAAATATGTATATTCATTTAGTGGTGATAGTGAAGATGAGCTTTTAAGAATGGCTGCCTGTATGGAAGAACATTTTCCACATTCTATGGCCAAGGCAGTTGTTGATGCAGCAGCTAAGAAGAACTTACGCCACGAAGAAATGCATACAAAGGTTGAGTATATAGTTGCACATGGTATATCAACTACTATAAATAATAAGAAGACTATAATAGGAAGCTATCATTTTGTATTTGAAGATGAAGGCTGTACTGTGCCTGAAGGCAGACAGGAAATGTTTGATAATCTTCCAGAAGAATATTCACATCTTTATCTTGCAATTGAGGATAAGCTTGCGGCGGTTATATGTATAGAAGACCCTGTAAGACCAGAGGCTAAGGAGGTAATTAGTTCACTTAAAGAGCTTGGAATATCTAAGGTTGTAATGATGACAGGAGATAGTGAACGTACAGCTAAGGCAATCGCAGGCAAGGTTGGTGTAGATGAATATTATTCAGAAGTACTCCCAGAAGATAAGGCTTCATTTGTTGAGAAGGAAAAAGCTGCCGGACGTAAGGTTATAATGATTGGTGATGGTATTAACGATTCACCAGCATTGTCAGCGGCAGATGTTGGTATTGCAATAAGTGATGGTGCTCAGATAGCAAGAGAGATTGCAGACATTACAGTTAGTGCTGATGATTTAGGGCAGATTGTATATCTTAAGGATTTAAGCAACAATCTTATTAAGAAGATTAACCGTAATTACAGAACTATAGTATCTTTCAACTCAGGACTTATAGCACTTGGTGTATTAGGTGTAATACAGCCAACAACATCAGCACTTTTACATAATACATCAACACTTTTCATCAGTATGAATAGTATGAAGAATATAACTTTAGCTGAGGAGCATAAGTAATAATCTTAAGCATAGAAATTTATAATGCCGCAAAGGTATTGCTTGGAAGAAGCAATAATCCCAGAATATAAATTACTAAAAATATAAAAAGGAACACACTAATTGATATATTTTATCATTTGGTATGTTCCTTTTTTGCGTTATTGATATTATAATACTAATAAAGGTTAGGTTAGACTAACCTAATTATATTAAATATGAAGGAGAGAAAATTATATGTTTCTTACTGTAAAAGATTTAAAAAAATCATATGGCAGTACTTCTAATAAAGTAGAAGTTCTTAAGGGAATTAATTTTGAAGTTGAAAAAGGGGAAATATGCGTACTGCTTGGACCATCTGGTTCGGGAAAATCAACACTTCTTAATATAATAGGTGGGATAGATGATGCTGATTTGGGATATGTAAGCATTGATAGTGAAAAGACTAAAGATATGAAAGAAAAAGAGCTTACAAGATACAGAAGAAAGCACCTTGGTTATGTATTCCAGATGTATAATCTTATACCTAACCTTAATGTTAAGGAGAATATCGAGGTTGGTGCTTATCTTAGCGATTCACCGCTTGATATTAACGAACTGCTTAATACATTAGGGCTGTATGAGCACAGGCATAAGCTTCCTAACCAGTTATCTGGCGGACAACAGCAAAGAACTGCAATAGGCAGGGCTATTGTTAAAAATCCCGACATATTATTATGTGATGAGCCCACAGGAGCACTTGATTATCACACATCTAAGGAAATCTTAAAGCTTATTGAGGATGTCAACAAGAAATACGGCAACACAGTCATAATGGTTACACATAATGATGCTATCCAGAATATGGCTGACAGGGTTATCAAGTTAAGAGATGGACAGATAAGAGATAATATAGTTAATAACAGTAAGGTATCTGCCGCTGACCTTGAATGGTAGATTAAATATTATATAATGGGAGTTAGATATGAAAAATCCTTTAATTAAACGATTGCCAAGAGAATTTACTGGTGAAATTGCAAAATATATAGTCATATTTATATTTATGACAGCTGTTATAGGGCTTATAAGTGGTTTTCTTATAGCTGATGGAAGCGTGCTTGATACATATAATAAGAGTTTTGATAAATATAATGTAGAAGATGGTAATTTTGAATTGTATTCCAAGGCCGATGATAAGCTGATTGACAGGCTGGAAGAAGAAAATGTTACTATATATGAGAACTTCTATAAAGAAGAAACTTTAAAAGTACACAATAATGAGAAGTTAAGAGAAGACGACCAGAGCACAATACGTTTCTATATTAATAGAGATGATATTGATAAAGTTGATGTTATGGAAGGCAGACTCGCAGAGGATATTAACGAGATTGCATTGGATAGAATGTATTCTGTCAATAATAATATTAAAATCGGCGACATAATTAATGTTGGCACAAGGGCACTTAAAGTAACAGGTTATGTTGCATTATCTGATTACAGCTGTCTTTTCTCGAACAACTCAGATACAATGTTTGACTCTTTAAAATTCGGTGTTGGTGTAGTGTCAGAGAGCTGTTTTGATATGTATGATGATACACATATTCATTATGTATATTCGTGGAAATATGATAATAAGCCTGCAGACGATATAGAAGAAAAAGAGATGGCAGATGATTTTATGAAAGTAATATCTAATAATGCTATACTTACTAGTTATATTCCAGGATATCTTAATCAGGCGATACATTTTACCGGTGATGATATGGGAAGCGACAAGGCTATGATGATAGTTCTTTTATATGTTGTTATAGCTATTATGGCATTTGTATTTGCAGTTACAACTAATAATACAATATTCAAAGAAGCTAATGTTATTGGTACTTTAAGAGCTTCGGGATATACAAGGGGAGAGCTGTTGTTACATTATATTCTTCTACCGATTATTGTTACATTAGCAGGTGCACTTGTCGGTAACATATTAGGATATACATGGTTTAAGGATATATTTGTAGATACATATTATCAGAGTTATTCGCTTACAACTTATACAACACTTTGGAATGGTGAAGCATTTGTATTAACAACAGTTGTTCCATTTATAATAATGGTAGTGATAAATGTATTGCTCATAGGTTACAGGCTTCGTCTTTCACCACTTAAGTTCTTAAGAAAGGACTTGGCTGTAAGACAGAAGAAGAAAGCTGTGCATTTGCCAGGATTCAAGTTCTTTAACAGATTTCGTTTAAGAATAATTATACAGAATATGCCAAATTACATTACATTATTTGTGGGTATATTATTTGCCAATATACTCCTTCTGTTCGGTATTATGATGACCCCGCTTCTTGACCATTACCAGAATGAGATACAGGACAAACTTATAGCTAAACATCAGTATGTATTGAAAGTTCCGGTCGAGGTGGATAATGAGGCCGCAGAGAAATACTGTGTCAGGACACTTTCAACACTTGAGGGACGTTTAAAGAGTGAAGATGTATTGATATACGGAATTGCTGATGACAGCGAATATGTTGACATTAACAGTAGTGAACTTAAAGATGGTGAAGTGTATGTGTCACACGGCTATGCTGAAAAGTTCAAGATTAATAAGGGTGATAAGATAACGCTCAAAGAGAAATATGAGGACAAGGAATATACATTTACAGTTAAGGATATGTATGATTATCCATCAGCATTTGCAGTATTTATGGATGAAGGATATTTTAAAAATCTATTCGACAAAGAGGATGATTACTATTCAGGCTACTTATCATCAGAGAAGCTTGATATTGATGAGAAATATATTGCAACAGAGATTACACTTGATGATTTAACTAAGGTTTCAAGACAGCTTGACCGTTCTATGGGAGAAGTATTTGGAATTATTAAAGTCTTTGCAGTTGTATTATTTGCAGTATTAATGTTCTTGTTAACTAAGCTTATTGTTGAGAAGAATTCAACATCAATCTCTATGGTTAAGATATTAGGTTATTCCAACAGTGAGATAAGCAGGCTGTATGTCACCTCAACAACAATAGTGGTTGTCATATCAGTTGTTATCAATATTGCATTATCAGTTGTAATTATGAATAGCCTGTTCAGGGTATTTATGGAGAAAATGTCCGGCTGGATTTCCTGCTACTATGCACCATATCTGTTCGTAGTTATGTTCGTGCTGAATATCGGTGTGTATGCTCTGATTTCAGTATTTATGATGTATAAGATAAAGAAGATACCTATGGATGAAGCATTAAAGAATGTAGAGTAATAAAAAAGCTGTCCTGTTTAATGAATTGGATAAAGTGAGCAGATATAATTAGCTCATATTAATCTAATCATTAAACAGGACAGTTTTTTATTTATAATTAAGATGTTTTCTTTTGATTTTCTTTAAAATACTGAATTTCTTAAAATTTTTTATATTTAATTCTTGAAATTTTTCTCAAATCCTGAATTTCAGAAAAATTACAGCTATAACCGCAGTCTTGTAGTTAAGCCGCATATTCTGAGTCACCAAAGAAGTCATTGTACCATACAAGGAACATATATACTGTCCAGATTTTTCTTGAATTATCTGCCTTGCCTTCTTTATGTTCATCAAGATACTTAACAAGCTCATCTGTGTTGAAGTACTTGTTAGCAGCTTCGCTTGTGAAAGCTTTTTTAATCATATTGTAATATTTCTCGTCCTTTAACCATATTCTGATTGGCACTGGGAAACCAAGCTTCTTCTTCTCAGCAACCATATCAGGAAGATATTGGTTAGCAGCTTTACGCATAGCGTATTTAGTATTAGATTTATTAACTTTGTACTTAGTTGGGAGAGTTCTTGCTACATTGAATACTTCCTTATCAAGGAAAGGAACTCTTACTTCAAGGCTGTGTGCCATACTCATCTTATCAGCCTTAAGAAGAATATCACCGATAAGCCAGAAGTTAATATCTATATACTGCATTTTAGTTACATCATCTTTATCTTTAACCTTGTCATAAAATGGCTTAGTAAGTTCTTTATGGTTATACTTTCCAGTAGGGTTCTTTAATATCTTGGCACGTTCTTTTTCGTTGAACATAAATGCGTTACCGATAAAGCGTTCTTCAATATCCTTGCTTCCTCTTATAAGGAAATTCTTGCCCTTGAACTTAAATGGAACAGCCTGTGCAGCATTGGCAAGACACTTGCGGAGTCCCTTTGGAAGCTTTCTATAGCCTGCTGTATCAAGAGGTTCTTTGTAAATGTTATATCCGCCAAAGAACTCATCAGCACCCTCACCTGACATTGAAACCTTAACATACTTAGAAGCTGTCTGGCTTACAAAGTAAAGGGCAATTGCAGCAGGGTCAGCTAAAGGCTCGTCCATATGATACTGGATTTTAGGGATAGCTGCCCAGTATTCTTCACTTGATACAAGCTTAGAATAATTGTCTATTTGGATTTTCTCAGATAAGGCTTTAGCGTAATCTATCTCGTTATATTTTTCGTAGTCAAATCCAACTGTAAATGTCTTGTCACCATTAAATGTAGCGGCAACATAGCTTGAGTCAACACCGCTTGAAAGGAATGAACCAACCTCAACATCACTAATCTTGTGGTGTTCAACTGAGTCGTGCATAGCATCGTCAATCTCTTTGACAAATTCATCTAAAGACTTGCTCTCATCAGCTTCAAATGTAGGCTCCCAGTATCTTTTTATGTTGATTTCTCCATTATGGAAAGTAAAGCAGTGACCTGGCATAAGCTTGTATACACCTTTAAAGAATGTTTCAGGAAGCACTGAATACTGGAATGTGAGGTAATTTTCAAGAGCAACATCATTAACTTCCTTCTTATATGCAGGGTGTGCCAATATGCTCTTAATCTCAGAACCATATATAATGTTGCCGTCAACTACAGTGTAGTAGAAAGGCTTAATTCCAAAGAAATCCCTTGCACCAAAGAGAGTTTGCTTCTCACTGTCCCATATAACAAATGCAAACATACCACGAAGCTTATTTAACATATCTTCACCGTATTCTTCATAAGCGTGAATAAGAACTTCTGTATCAGAGTTGTTCGCAAATATATGCCCCTTTTCAATAAGGTCTTTTCTTAAATCCTGATAATTATATATCTCACCATTAAATGTGATAACAATCTTTTTATTTTCGTTGAACATAGGCTGGCTTCCGTTATCAAGGTCGATGATTGAAAGTCTTCTAAAGCCCATATAAGCCTTGTCGTCTATATACTGACCGGCACTGTCAGGTCCTCTGTGGATGATTTTATTCATCATATCAGTAAGTACATCCTTACCATTTTCAAGGTATCCTGTAAATCCAGCAAATCCGCACATATTACAAAACCGTCCTTTCTTAAATGTGATTTATTACTATAATCCTTTAAAATACAGGCACAATAAAACCTGCATATTAATAATGTTTACACGAATATTACAACATATACGGCAGTATTTAGAATAACAGCCACCGTAAATGGCAAACCCTATGTAAATCAATTATGTAATTATAGCAAACTGGGATATTTAATACAAGATAATTGTTATGGCAAAACAGGCATTTACAAAGTAATAAAAATATTTTATAATTGTAAGCAAATTTTAATAATAGCTTGGATATAGTTCCAATATTAAATGCACAATATGGAGGATTAGTAATGGAAAAGATTAAGATGACAACACCACTCGTTGAGATGGATGGAGATGAGATGACAAGAGTATTGTGGAAGCTTATTAAGGAAGAACTGCTTTTACCTTATGTAGACCTTAATACAGAGTATTATGATCTTGGACTCGTCCATCGTAATGAAACTAATGATCAAGTTACTGTTGACTCAGCAGAAGCAACTAAGAAATATGGTGTTGCTGTCAAGTGTGCTACAATCACTCCTAATGCAGCAAGAGTTAAGGAATATGACCTTAAGGAAATGTATAAAAGCCCTAATGGAACAATCAGAGCAATATTAGATGGTACTGTATTCAGAGCACCTATTATTGTTAAGGGTGTTGAGCCATATGTTAAGACTTGGAAGAAGCCTATCACAATAGCAAGACACGCTTATGGTGATGTATACAAGGCATCAGAGATGAAGATTCCAGCAGCTGGCAAGGCAGAGCTTGTATACACAGATGAGCAGGGTAACGAATCAAGAGAGCTTATTCATAACTTTAAGGGGGCAGGAATTATTCAGGGTATGCATAACCTTAACGATTCTATTGAGAATTTTGCAAGAAGCTGCTTTAATTTTGCACTTGAAACTAAGCAGGATCTCTGGTTTGCAACTAAGGATACAATCTCTAAGAAGTACGATCATACATTTAAGGATATATTCCAGAATATATATGATAAGGATTATGCTGATAAGTTCAAGGAAGCAGGAATTGAGTATTTCTATACATTAATAGATGATGCAGTTGCAAGAGTTATCCGTTCAGAAGGTGGATATATCTGGGCATGCAAGAACTATGATGGTGACGTTATGTCAGATATGGTTGCAACAGCATTTGGTTCATTATCAATGATGACATCAGTTCTGGTATCTCCACAGGGATATTATGAATATGAGGCTGCTCATGGAACAGTTCAAAGACATTATTACAAGCACCTTAAGGGAGAAGAAACATCTACTAACCCTATTGCTACTATATTTGCATGGACAGGAGCTTTAAGAAAGAGAGGAGAACTCGACTCACTTCCAGAGCTTTCAAAGTTCGCAGATACACTTGAAAAGGCTTGCATCAAGACAGTAGAAGATGGTAAGATGACTAAGGATTTAGCACTTATTACTACATTAGGTAATCCTGTAACACTTAATACACAAGGTTTTATTAAGGCAGTTAAGGAGACACTTGAAAGTCTTTTATAATTGTGCCAATAAAGGGTATTATTATATAGGATATTATATATAGAAGTGTTGGATTTCACTTGTGATATCTATAGATATTCGTATGAATTGAGGATTTTGAATGAAGTTTAAGTTTGAGGTTAAAGATCTTTTTAAACTCCCCAATATTTTATGTTATATAAGAATTGCACTGGTTCCGCTGTTTGTATATCTTTATTTTACGGCAGAAGAACCAGTGGATTATTATGTTGCGACACTTGTTGTAATGCTTTCGGGGATAACAGATTTTCTTGATGGGCAGATAGCAAGACGTTGTAATATGATAACTGATTTGGGTAAGATTATTGATCCGGCAGCAGATAAGCTTATGCAGCTTGCAATGTTAGTTACTCTGGCTATTAATATTCCATATATGTGCATACTTGCTGTATATCTTATTGTCAAAGAGGTAGTTATGGCACTTATGGGTCTTGTAGTTATGAAAAGGGCGAATAGGAGATTAGATGGTGCTAAATGGTATGGCAAGGTATGTACAGCAGTATTGTATGTGTGTATGCTTGCTTTAGTTGCATTTCCGCATATGCCGGTTAATCTTCAATATGTTATAATGATAGTGTGTGCAGCAGTATTGACATTTGCATTTATTATGTATATAAGAATATATATAATAATGTTAAAAGATAACCATTATGGTAATGATGAAAGAAAGTTGTATTAATATGTATAATATATTTGATATTACATTTAGGGAAATGAATGTTAACCAGTTAGCGGTATGGTTTTTTATATATAGTTTTTTTGGCTGGGCTATGGAATGTATAGTCATAAGAAAACAGCTTGGATATTGGGAGAACAGGGGTTTTGCCAAGCTTCCGTTCTGCGTTATATATGGCTTTGGCGTGTTTATAGCATTTCATATATTTGCACCAATTGAGGGTAATTACCCTGCTTTATACGTTGCTGGTGCTATATGTGCGACAATATTTGAGTATATGACAGCAAGACTTATGCAGAAGCTTTTTGGTGAAGTATGGTGGAATTACGACCATCTAAGATTTAATTATAAAGGAATAATATGCCTTCAAAGCACTCTTGGCTGGGGGTTATTAGCAGTTCTTATATTTAGTGTATTCAATAAAATGGTAGAACGTGTTGTATTCAGTATGGATATGAGGGTAACTACAGTGTTATCAATTGTGCTTGTTATATCATATGTTGTGGATTTCTCTTACCATTTTACTAAGAGAATTGCTAATAAGAAAATGGAAAGTGTAGTTGCACAGGCTTCAAGTGCTGGCAGCCTTCAGAGGTTTTTTCATAGATAATCAGCGGGGTGGACAATGTTAGAAAGTCTTAAGAATAATGTCAGGCTGCTTCGCAGGAGCAAACGACACGTAATTCTGTTTGAACTGACATATAAGTTACTGGCAGTAGCAGTTATATATCCTATATTAACTGCCGCCATTAATCTTTGTATGAAGGTTGCAGGAATCAGATATTTAACAAATGAATATATTGTAAAGGCACTGACAAACCCTGTTGTTATTATAGCTTTGTTTACAGGCATTATACTGTTTGTCGGTTACTGCATTTACGAGATGGCATATTTGGCTGTGTGCTTTGAAACTAAGAGAAAAGGTAATAACGCATCTATAATTGATAATATATATAATGCGTACCTGCGTCTTAAAAATTTAATCCGAATTCAAAGCATACCGCTTTTTTTATTTTTCTTTATTTCGATTATATTTATAAATGTTACAATTGTCGCTAATCTTATATATTCAGATACATTGAGCAATCTTATCGGAAGTACGATGAGAAGAAACAGGTATATGATATATATGCTTGTGGCAATAGTTATGGTTCTTATATATTATTATGTTATAAGAGGCATTTTCTCATTTAATATATATATGATGGAGGGGAAGAATTTCAGACAGTCATATAAGAAAAGCTCACAGATTGTAAGAAATAACAGATTAAGGGTAATTATGTCTGTTATTGTATATAATCTTGCAATATTTGCAGCTATAGCAGTGTTCTATACAGTTATTTCGCTTATACTTATAGGCGGTGTTAAGCTGTTGGATATGGCTTATCTTGGAAGTGCGGTATATTTATCAGTTCTTAGGGAATTGAGGGCCGGTGTGAAGATTTTTCTTGTGTTTATATCAATACCTTGTTCATTCTCAATGATTTCATATATGTATTATAAATATTCCGATCTGGATGATATTGAATTTGAATTCGTGGATATTGACGAAGGTTCAGCAAGGGTCAACAGGATAATATATGCAGTTGTGCTGGCATTATCCATAGTGCTTGATGTTATATATATAATTGGGTCATTTAATAATAATCCGTTTGAGAGAGTGGCTATATTCCACAATACGGATATAACTGCCCACAGAGGTGCTTCAGTAGATGCACCTGAGAATACTCTTGCGGCATTCAGTAAGGCGATTGAAGATATGGCTGATGTTATAGAGTTAGATGTCCAGATGACCCAAGACGGCTATATTGTTGTTATGCATGATACATCAGCATACAGGACTACAGGTGTTCTAAAGAATATTACGGAGTTTACTTTAAGAGAAGTTAAAAGACTTGATGCCGGGTATTGGTATTCAGAGGAGTACAAGGGCGAGAAAGTTCCAACACTTGAAGAAGTATTGCAGCTTGCCAAAGGAAAGATTAAACTTAATATAGAGATTAAAACGGCGGATAACAGTGATGAGGTAGCAAAGAAGGTTGTAAAGCTTATACAGAAATATTCAATGCAGGATTCGTGCGTTATCACCTCATTTGATTATAGTGCATTGCAGGCTGTTAGGTCTTATGATGAGGACATAGAAGTCGGGTATATATTATCGGTGGCTTATGGAAAGTTCTATGAGATAGATGACGTGGATTTCTTTAGCGTCAATGCTTCGTTCCTTACTAAGAGAGTTGTTGATGCTATTCATAATTCAGGAAAGCAGGTATATGCGTGGACTGTTAATAATGACGCTTCTATAAAGAATCTTACTAATAAAGGTGTTGATAATATAATAACTGACAAACCTGTAACGGCAAGAGAGGTTATATATTCAAGAGATACAAGTGAGACATTGATTAATATGATAAAGTATGTATTTAACCAGTGATTAGCTTGGTAACATATATGCGTAAATGTACGCGGAAACGGGGGTCTATATGTTAAGAGGTATAGGTACATCTAAGGGAATTGGTATAGGAAAAGCACTTATTATCCATAAGTGTAAGAATGCTGTCAGCCGTGTTAAGATTAAGGATACAGAAGCTGAGGTTGATAAGTTCAATGAGGCTGTGGAAAAGTTCATACAGGAAACTAATGAACTTGTGGATAAGTTGTCACAGAAGCTTAATGGTGATGATAAGAATGCTCTTGTATTAAAAAATCAGGAATATCTTATAAGAGATCCTGAGTTTACCAGTGGTGTAATAAGTGCTATAACTAATGACAAGCTTAATGCAGAAGCAGCGGTTGAAGATACCTGTGAGATGTTAAAGAACATATTCTTAAGCTTTAACAATGATACGATGACACAGAGAGTAGCCGATATTGAAGATATGAAACAGCGTCTTATAGCAATAATGCAGGGACAGAAGCATATTGATCTTACTAAGCTTTCTGATAATACTGTTATTATTGCCGATGAAATCCATCCATCTATGACAGCTAATATGGATACAGAGCATATTGCCGGTATTATATCAGAGAAGGGTGGAGATACATCACACGCTTCAATTCTTGCAAGAGCATTAGAAATCCCTGCTGTATTAAGTGTTAAGGATATATGCAGTAAAATAGCAGAGGGTGAGGAGGTTATAGTTGATGGAGCTTACGGCGAAGTATTCGTCAATCCTACACCTATAACTCTTAAGATATATAATAAAAAGAAAAAAGCATATGATGAAAGAGTTAAGGAACTTAAGAAATACATAGATAAACAGACTGTTACCAGGGATGGCAGAAAAGTAATGCTTGCTGCTAATATAGGCAATGCTGATGAGGCTGCTAAAGCTGTAAAGGCTGGAGCTGAGGGTGTCGGACTTTTCAGGACGGAATTCTTATTTATGAACAAGCAGGCACTCCCAACAGAGGAGGAGCAGTATAACGAATATAAGAAAGCGGCAGTTGTGCTTGATGGCAGACAGCTTACGATAAGAACGCTTGATATTGGCGGAGATAAAGATATTCCTTATATGGGACTCACAAAGGAGTTAAATCCATTTCTTGGATACAGGGCCATAAGGTTCTGCCTTGACAGGGTAGATATATTTACAACCCAGTTAAGGGCTGTATTAAGGGCAAGTGCATATGGCAATATAAGAATTATGATTCCTATGATAACTTCTGTTACAGAGGTGCAGGCAGTTAAGAAGATTATAAATGGTATATGCAGGGATCTGGACAAGAAAGACATTAAGTATGATAAGGACATAAAGATAGGTGTTATGATAGAGACACCAGCCGCGGCAATAATGGCAGATGTACTGGCACATGAGGTTGATTTCTTCTCAATCGGTACGAATGATTTGACACAGTATACACTTGCTGTTGACAGAGGCAATGAGAATGTTGCTTATCTTTACTCTGCACTCAATCCAGCCGTTATACGAAGTATTAAACACATAATTGAGTGTGCACATAATGCAGGTATAGAAGCAGGAATGTGCGGAGAAGCGGCGGCAGATGAAAGAATGATACCACTTCTTCTTAATTTTGGACTTGATGAGTTCTCTGTTACAGTGAGCAGGGTGCTTGAAACTAGAAAAGAGATAGCTTCGTGGAGCAGTAAGGAAGTAAAAGAGATAACAGAAAATGTTATGAATTATTCGGAAGAAAAGGAAGTATCTAACTATCTTAGCGACTGCATAGCAAAATAATAGATTATTATATAATAAATGCTTTGTGATGATTGATATGTTAAGACATCTGCTTCTGGCATAATAGAATTAATTGGAGGAAAATATGGCATTATATGATACAGATGACGAGCAGGAAAAGGTTGTACTTGTCGGCGTAGAGTTAAATCCTCTTGACGACTGCGAGAAGTCGTTAGAGGAGTTAGCAGAGCTTGCTAAGACTGCCGGAGCGGTCACAGTAGGAAAGATGATACAGCCGCGTGACAGCTTCCACCCTGCAACATATATTGGTAAGGGTAAGCTTGAAGAATTAAGGCTTATGATAGATGAGCTTGGTGCAACAGGAATAATATGTGATGATGAGCTGTCTCCAGCACAGTTAAGAAATCTTGAAGATGTTCTTAATACTAAGATTATGGACAGAACAATGGTTATTCTTGATATATTTGCCGCAAGAGCTTCATCAAGTGAAGGTAAGATACAGGTTGAGATGGCACAGTTAAAATACAGGTCAACAAGACTTGCAGGACTTGGAACAACACTCTCAAGACTTGGTGGTGGAATAGGAACAAGAGGACCGGGCGAGAAGAAGATAGAAACAGACAGGCGAATAATAAGGGATAGGATTGCTCATTTGTCAGGTGAGTTAAAGGAGATTAAGAGCCACAGAGATGTGCAAAGACAGAACAGACAGGACAGTTCTACACCGGTTGCGGCTATAGTAGGTTATACTAACGCAGGTAAGTCAACACTTCTTAACAGGCTGACAGACGCAGGAGTATTATCAGAGGATAAGCTGTTTGCGACACTTGACCCTACAACGAGGGCACTTACACTTCCTAATAAGGAAAAGGTGCTTATGACTGATACTGTTGGATTTATCAGAAAGCTTCCACATAATCTTATAGAGGCATTCAAGAGTACACTTGAGGAAGCGAAATATGCAGATATGATAATTCACGTTGTGGACTGCTCTAATGATGATTACGAAAGACATATGGCAACAGTATATGAGACATTGAAGCAGTTAGATGTAGGTGATAAGCCGATAATTACACTTTTTAATAAATGTGATAAATACGGCGAACTTCCTATACTCAAGGACAGCAAAGCAGATTATGTTGAGAATATTTCAGCCAGGACAGGCATGGGAATAGATGAATTTCTGGAAGATGTGCAGGATATTATATTAAAGAGCAGAATTAGAATAGAAAGAGTATTTCCTTACAGCGATGCAGGCAAAATCCAGCTTATAAGAGAATACGGACAGCTTGAAAGTGAGGAATACACACAGGAGGGCATAAGTGTCAAAGGATATGTGCCAGCCTGGGTAGGAGGCAAACTATGAATTTAATTGCACTTGTTGATAAAAAATGGGGAATAGCTAATAAGGGAAGAGAACTTGTTGATATTCCAGAGGATAAGAAGCTGTTCCGTGAAGAAACTTATGGAAAAGTTGTTATTATGGGAAGAAAGACATTAGAAGCACTTCCTAACCAGTCAGCACTTGTTGGAAGAAAGAATATTGTTCTTACAAGAAATAAAGATTATGAAGCTAAAGACGTATGTTTATGCCATAGTGTTGAAGATGTGCTTGAGAAGGTAAAAAATGTGGATAGTAAGGATGTATATGTCATCGGTGGTGGACAGATATACAAAGAATTCCTTCCATATTGTGATACAGCACATATTACAAAGGTTGATTACTCTTACGAAGCAGATACTTATATAAGTGATTTTGATAAGCTTAAAGACTGGAGAATTACAGGACAGAGTGATGAACATACATATTTTGATATATGTTATGAGTTTGTAAGGTATGAAAGAAAGGGTAAGGCTGATGAAATGCCAGAATAAAAAGAAAAATGTAAAGCGTGCTGTGGCTGGTATAATATTTCTTTCCGTAATAGCAATAATATTATCGGCATATGGCGTTACACAAATGTATGCTTCTCCAGAGAAAAAAGCTTTAAAAACGATGTTGAAATCTGGAGAACTTTTACAAAGCACAGTTGAAAAATATATAAACAACATAGATGTAAGTGCCAATAACTATACTGGAAAAATTAATATATCGGAGTTGATATATGATAATGCTGATTATATGCAGGGTAAGAATAGTGCAGAATATACCATTACAGCTAATATCGATAATAATGGAATAAATGTAGTTATACCTGAATTGACTAATGATACATTTTTAATATCTAAAGCTGATATATCAAGATATATTAATATAGATGCAGATCAGCTTAAGCCTGTTTTAAAAGCTGCATTAGCTGACTTTGTGAAGGGCTATGAAGTTATGGCAATGGATTGCGTGAATACAGTCAGCGAAACAGGAAAACACACTTATAATATTAATATAGACGAAACAGCTTTAGTTAATGGCTTTAATACATTTGTGGATGAATTATATAAAGATTCACAGGTTCTTCCATATATTTCGTTGTTAAATGTATATGGCATAAAAAAGGACAGTATTAAATCTGAATTTGCCACGGAAGTAAAGGACTGCAATGTAGTGCTTGATATAGAGGCTGACAGGGATAATAACCTTGTAAAGGTGAGTGCCGTAGTATATTACAATCAAAACGCTGTCTGTAATATGGTTATTGATTTTGATGGACTGGATAATATGACGCTATATATTATGGCTGAATATTCACAGGCTGAATATGTGAATTCGGTAATACAGATAGATATGCAAAGTGATAATGTAATAGGAGTGTCAGCCGATGCAGATATACATTTTATGAATCACAGTTTAAAGCTTAAGGCATCAGGAAATATTAATATCCAATAAGTCTTTGCAAAATAATTATTTTACATTTCTGTAACCAATCCTGAAAAAAGCGTACTCTATAAGTGAAAGCTTTCAAAAAGAAATAATTAAGGACGATTTAATAAAGTGTGCAGCAAAGAAAAAATAATTGATTTAATAGCAAACAGAGATGAATCTGGAATGCGTGAATTAATGGAGCGGTATCAAAGACCATTAATGAAGCTTGCAATGAATATGCTTGACAGTGAGGAAGATGCAAGAGAATGTGTTAATGATACGTTTTATGAAGTATGGAAATCAGTTCCAGATAACAGACCGCAATATTTGTTTGCATATTCAGCTACTATATGCAGACATATAATCTGCAAGAGAATAGACCATGACAATGCATTAAAAAGAAGCTCTAATGTTATAGAACTTACAGCCGAGATGGAACAGTGTATCGGCAAGCCTGATAAAGCACTTGAGGGTGATGAACATATGGTAGGAGAATTGATTAATACATTTCTTAAAACATTGGATACTGATAAGAGAAATATATTTATCAAAAGATACTGGTATTCACAACCTGTTAAAGTTATATCAAAAGAACTTGGAAAGAGCGAAAGTTCAGTTAAGGTTGCACTGCACAGATTAAGGAAAGATTTAAAGAAGCTTTTGGAAAGTGAGGGCGTTTTGGTATGAATGGTGAGAAATTATTTAAGTCAATGAACAATATTAATCAGGAGTGGATTGAGCAGGCAAAGCCAGCTAATAAGCCTGTCATAATGAGAACCAGATCAAAAATATATAGAAATATAGCAGCAGCGGCAGCCGCAGTGATTGCAATCTCGGGATTAACTTACACTGGTGTATACGCGTACCAGAAGTATCTTGTCCCAAAGAGTAATGTCAATTTTGAATCTCATATAAGCGGGGATAGTTCGGTTAATGTCTATAATACAGGTAATGTTACATCTACAGAAGAATCTAATGTTGACGTGGAATGGGGAAAATATGTTGCTAATGGTGGAAGATTTTATATTGAACTGACTATAAAGTCAAAAGACGGAAGTCCGATTATACCTAATGATGATACCTTAAGTCCAATAATTGGTACATTTGATTTTGCAGATACTGTAATAAAAATAAGTGATGAAACAGACCAGTTCAAATCAACAGGTACATTATACCATCTTAATTATAATGGTATGTCAGATGATGGTTCAGAAATATATGCAGAATTAATATATGTTAATGCTGATTCAAGAGATATTGTTAATCATAACATTTCGATTGATGTTAAGGATCTTAAGTGTACGTACAGAAATGGTGAAGATAATAAAACAAGAGAAACCAGAACCTTAGCAACAGGGGAGTGGTCTTTTGAAACAGTTCTTAAGAGTAGCAGCACAGGTGTGCTTAGTACAACTCCTAATATATCGGTTACATCATCTTGTAATGCAGACCAGACTATCAATATAGATACACTTAAATGTGATGGATTCGTACTTGATATATATGGAACAGGAAATGCAGACTTTAAGTGGTTTGGCATGAGTGGTAAATATGCACCTGTAGTACATCTTAAAGATGGCACAGTTGTTAGTATTGACAACAAAACTTCTGATTTAAGTGCCAAAGCAGGTATTATGCATATATCATTTGCATTAAAACAGGTTATCAGTGTTGATAATATTGCATCTATTGAGTGGCATGGTGTAACAATATATTCAGCAGAATAATAAACTATAATTAATAACTACAGCTCCTAAAATGTAAAATAACCTAAAATAAACCCTTCAAAAGTAAGACACTGTTTCTGACTTTTGGAGGGTTTTAAATGTTTGTTAATTAAATAGCAATCTGTTATGAATATACAATGTATGTGCTGTAGCGGAATCTTCTTAAACGCTGTTCCATTTTAATAGCATTTAAGAGAATACGGTAAGCACCGACCTGGACTTTATAATAGCCGTCCTCATATATTATAAATGCAGGAAATCCGTCAATTAAAAGTGAATTTAACATTCTGTCGGCATTATCCTTGTTGCGGTATGCGCCAACCTGTACACGGTAAAGTGCTTCATTTTCTGTGTCATAATCATTATTGTCACAAGGACATTGTGGCATAATATTTGAACTACTGACAGGGACAGAAAACACCTCGTTATCAGGTGGGATGGAATTAACCATAGCTGTGCTGTCAATTGGGGCAGAAGCAGTTCTGCCAGAGTTATTCATTTGGCTGTTGCTGCTATTATTGTTGTTACTATTGTTGTTGCTATTATTATTGTTGTCAGTGCGATTGCTTTTATTGGAAGTGGTATTTTCGGGCCTGCCTGATGGTATGCTTTCTAATATTCCGTCTGCGATTGCCTGTGCAATGCTGTCGAATTCTTCATCAAATAGATAATTGTCTTTATCGTTGTTAATAAATCCAGCTTCAACAAGAACGGCTGGCATTTTGGTACGTTTAAGGACAACAAGGTTTTTGCGTTCGTCTACACCAAGATTTTTAAAGCCAGCATCTTCAAGCTGGTTATTAATATTTCTTGCCACCTCAGCCTTTAAACCAGTATCGCTGTATACAAGGGTTTCAACGCCCGAATACTGGTTAGGATTTTCTGAGGAATTGCGGTGTATTGATACGAAAAGGTCGGCACCGGAATTATTCGCATCGGTTGCTTTCTTAAATGGAGTTTCGTATTCGTCAGTAGTTCTTGTGTAATATACATCTATGCCATTTTTTTTAAGTATGTCACCGACAGCTAAAGTAAGGTCGAGAGTGTCATCTTTTTCCTGTCTGCCCTTATATACAGCACCGGGGTCGCTTCCACCGTGTCCAGCATCAAGGGCGATTCTATAATCAGCCATAAATCCTCCTAAAGGAAATATCAGTTTATTTTATTCATAAAATTTCATAAAGATACATATAATAATCAAAAATATAATGAATAATATAAGAGGAATTAGATTATGGTGTATGTACATACAATGGAAACTCCTGCCGATGCAATAGATAAAGGGAAAATGCGCATTAACGTATATGATAAACAGCAGGGCACACCATTGGCAGATGCAAGGATTTCACTTGCATATACAGGAAATCCTGAAAGAATTATCAATGAGATAACTACTGACTCAGAAGGAGCAGTTAATCTTGATGATCTTCTCACACCGCCGGTGGAGTATAGTATGGAACCAGGTGAGAACCAGCCATTTTCGGAATACACTATTGATGTTAATGCAGATGGTTACGAGGAGATTAATATATCCGGTATTGATGTATTCTCAGGGGAAACAAGTATTCAGAATGTGTATTTGAATGAGGATAACAGGGAGATTCCTGAGAATAATATTGTAATTCCAGTTAATACGCTGTATGGCAGCTATCCTGCCAAGATACCAGAGACCGAGATTAAGCCGGTACGCCAGTCGGGGGAGATTGTGTTAAGCCGCGTTGTAATACCAGAAACAATAGTTGTGCACGATGGTGTTCCTACAGACTCCACAGCACTTGATTATTATGTGAGGTACAAGGATTATATTAAAAATGTAGCGAGCAGTGAAATATATTCGACATGGCCAAGACAGACGTTGGAAGCTAATATTTTAGCAATTATGTCCTTTACATTAAACAGAGTGTATACAGAGTGGTACAGAAACCAGAATTACAACTTTACGATAACCTCATCAACTGCATTTGACCACAAATGGGTCAACGGACGTAATATATTTGAAAGTATTTCACAGGTTGTGGATGAAATATTTGATAATTATCTGTCAAGACCGAATGTAAAACAGCCGATATTAACACAGTATTGTGATGGAAAGAAATCGAGCTGTCCTGACTGGATGACACAATGGGGAAGTAAATATCTGGGTGATCAGGGATATTCCTCAATAGATATATTAAGATATTATTATGGAGATAATATGTACATTAATACGGCTGAACAGATACAGGGTATTCCGTCATCGTGGCCCGGTGCAGATCTTGATATAGGCTCATCAGGGCAGAAGGTAAGGCAGCTGCAGGAACAGCTTAATCTTATAGGGGATTATTACACAGCAATACCGGCACTGACGGTTGACGGGATATATGGAGAGCGTACAGCGGAGGCAGTAAGGCAGTTTCAGAGAATTAATAATATGCCGCAGACTGGTGTTGTGGATTTCCCAACATGGTACAGAATATCGGACAGATATGTAAGGCTGTCAGGAATTGCAGAGCTTAATTGAAAATTTCTGCAATTATTTTCATAATTATATAAAATATTAGTTGACAGCTATAATTATTAGTGATACACTCTAATAGTTGTTAAACAAAGCAGAGTATCCACTCTCACCTTAGCGCAATCGGGCGACTTGGGTTTATATTTTTAAGAATGTGCATGATAAACAGCAATTAAGATGCATTATGATTAAAAAGTGGATAGTCTGACTATCCACTTTTTTTGATTTTGGAGGTGCACTACTATTAGCGAATTAATGATTAACGAGCAGATCCGTGATAAGGAAGTTCGTGTTATTGGAGAAGAAGGACAGCAGCTTGGAGTTATGTCTCCTAAGGATGCTATGAAACTGGCAAGAGAGGCAGAGGTTGATTTAGTAAAGATTGCCCCATCTGCAAAGCCACCTGTATGTAAGCTTGTGGATTATGGCAAGTATAAGTATGAACTTGTCAGAAAAGAGAAGGAAGCTAAGAAGAAGCAGAGAACAATAGAAGTCAAAGAAGTTCGTTTGTCACCTAACATAGATGTTAATGATTTGAATACTAAGTGTAATTCGGCAAGAAAGTTCATCGAGAAAGGCGATAAAGTAAAGGTATCTTTAAGATTTAGAGGCCGTGAGATGGCACATATCGATTCCAGCAAGCATATATTAGAAGATTTTGCTGAGAAGTTAAGTGATATTGCAGTAGTAGACAAAGCTCCAAAGTTAGAAGGCAGGAGCATGACTATGTTTTTAACTGAAAAACGTTAAAATATTATTTATTCCATATGAGAATTAAATTAGGAGGATTATTATGCCAAAGGTAAAGACAAAAAGAGCAGCTGCAAAGCGTTTTAAAGTAACTGGAACAGGTAAATTAAAGAGAATGAAAGCTTACAAGAGCCATATTCTTACAAAGAAGACTACTAAGAGAAAGAGAAATCTTAGACATGCAGCTATGACAGATGCAACTAATGTAAAGACAATGAAGAAGATTATGCCATATTTATAAGATATGGATGTCTGTGATTGATTATTAGGAGGAAATTAAGAAATGGCAAGAATTAAAGGCGGTATGAACGCAAAGAAGAAGCATAACAGAGTATTAAAGCTCGCTAAGGGTTATAGAGGAGCTAGATCTAAGCAGTACAGAGTTGCTAAGCAGTCTGTAATGAGAGCTCTTACAGAGAGTTACAAGGGTAGAAAGCAGAAGAAGAGACAGTTCAGACAGTTATGGATTGCAAGAATCAATGCTGCAGCAAGAATGAACGGTCTTTCATACAGCAAGTTTATGTATGGTTTAAAGTTAGCTAACATCGACCTTAACAGAAAGGTATTAGCTGAGATGGCTGTAAACGATGCAGAAGGATTTGCTAAGTTAGCAGAAGTAGCTAAGGCTAAGCTTGCTTAATTAAGATTTATATTGGTATTAATACCAGTTATATAAAAGGCAGAAAGCGAATTGATGTGTTCCAGTAATTCGGGAGCATATCAGATTGGGCTTTTTGCCTTTTTTTGTGATAATATTGTGAAACATTTGCATAATACTGGTTTTAAATGTGATATTGTGGTATAGTTTATAAGTCGGTGTTACGGCAATATTTAATGTGGAGACAGGTTATGAGAAAAGTATTAAAGAATAAAGTTGTAAAATATGCTGTTACAGCAGCTATGGTTATGTCAGTTATGATGACAACAGCCTGTAACAGTAAGATAAAGGTAGATTATGGATACAATCCAACTGATTATGTAGAGCTTGGAGATTATAAGGGAATTCAGGCTGAGGTTGATGTAACAGCCATAACTAATCAGGTTATAGATGATAAGATTGCAGAACAGCTTGAAAGTGAGACAACATATACAGATGTTAACAGGGAAGCACAGAAAGGCGATAAGGTTACATTTGGTTATACTGGTACATCAGGCGGACTTTCAATAGATGATTTTACTGGTTCTGATTATAGTATGACACTTGGTAAGGATGCTTTCCCTGTTGCAGGAACTGGCTTAGATGAAGAATTATATGGAATGGTTGCAGGACAGACTAAGGTAATAACAATCACACTTCCAGAGAATTCAAAGTATTCTGATTATGCTGGCAAGAGAGTTGTATTCGAGCTTACAATGAGTTATGTACAGCAGGCTAATGTTCCTATGCTTACAGATGCTTTTGTTAAGAGTGCGTTCAACTGCGAAACAGTTGATTCATATAAGGCACATGTTAAGAATGATGTCAGTGGAACAATAGAAACTAAGATAACAGAAGCTAAGAATGAAGCAATACTTACCCAGCTCCTTGACAAATGCAAGGTTACAGGTTATCCAGAGGAATTCCTTGCACAGCAGTCATCAAAGCTTGAGGAATCAATAAGCTTTTACAGTACACTTCAGGGTAAGACTAATGATGAATATTGCCAGAACCTTTATGGCATGACATTTGATGAATTCGTTAAGGCATCAGCAGGACAGCAGCTTGTATATCAGGCAATTGCAGAAAAGGAATGTCTTGCAATTACAGATTATGAATACAAGGATGACCTTGAGCAGTTCGCTAAGGACAGCGGTTATTCAAAGGTAGATACATTTACAGATAAATATGACAAAGAAACTATTGTTAAGTCTATGCTTGTTAAGAAGGCACAGAATTTAGTAATGGATAATGCAGTCATAACAGAGAAGTAGGATATATAAGAATACATTTGTTGAACATACATTATAAATCAGAAATCATAGCTGGATAAATATATTTAATTATATACTAATTCAGACGATGGTTTCTGATTTTTTGCTTTTAAAATTATCGAACATTTGTTATACTAAATTATGATATTGTGTATGCACAGCATATGAAGGTTAAGTTTAGATGTACTGTTGATTTTAATTAAGTGCATTTGTAAGTTAAAGTGGAGATAGTGTGAGTATAATCACACATTGGATTGGAGAGTATATGAATTTAGATGGTTTAAATGACTGCCAGAAAAGAGCGGTTAAAAGGACAGAGGGTCCGCTTCTTATTATAGCGGGTGCAGGTTCTGGAAAGACAAGAGTTCTTACTAACAGGATAGCCTATCTTATAGATGATTGTGGTGTAGCACCATATAATATACTTGCTATTACATTTACTAATAAAGCGGCAAGGGAGATGAGAGAGAGAGTTGATGCGACAGTAGGACAGCAGGCTGGCGAAGTGTGGGTAAGCACCTTCCACTCTACCTGTGTGCGGATTCTCAGGCGTTATATAGATAGAATTGGTTATTCCAATACATTTACAATATATGATACAGATGACGTCAAGAGTGTTATAAAGGATATATGTAAGAAGTTCAATATAGATACGAAGATGCTCAAGGAAAAAACAATTATGAATGCGATATCGCACGCCAAAGATGAGCTTATGAGTCCGGATCAGATGGAGCTTGAGGCAGGTGGTGACTACAACGGCAAGAGAATTGCCAATGTATACAGGGAGTATCAGAAGACATTAAAGCTTAATAATGCACTTGATTTTGATGATTTAATATACAAGACAGTAGAATTATTGGAAAATGATGCTGAAGTACTTAATTATTATCAGGAACGATTTAAGTATATTATGGTTGATGAGTATCAGGATACTAATACATCGCAGTTTAAGCTTATATCAATGCTTGCCGCCAAATATGGCAATCTCTGCGTGGTTGGGGATGATGATCAGTCAATATACAAGTTCAGGGGTGCCAATATTACCAATATATTGAATTTTGAGAATACATTTGCAGGAACTAAAGTAATAAAGCTTGAGCAGAATTATCGTTCAACACAGACAATTCTTAATGCAGCCAATGCGGTCATAAGCAACAATATAGGAAGAAAAGCAAAGAGTCTGTGGACAGAGAATGGCGAGGGTGAAAAGGTTAATTATACACTTTATGAAAATGGATATGATGAGGCACAGGGTGTTGTTGACAGCATAAGTTCTATGGTAAGGGACGGCTGGAATTACAACGATATTGCCATATTATACAGGACTAATGCACAGTCTAGAGCGTTGGAAGAAAAACTTATGTTAAAGAATATACCATACCGTATATATGGCGGAATAAGCTTTTATCAGCGTAAGGAAATAAAAGATATACTTGCATATTTAAAGACTATAGACAATGGTATGGACGGACAGGCAGTAAAGCGTATTATCAATGTTCCAAAGCGTGGAATTGGTGCGACAACAATTGAACGAGTTCAGGAATATGCAGACCAGAATGACATAACATTCTGGCAGGCTCTGTGCGATGCTGAGCATATCGATACGATAAAACGAGGTGTTGGAAAGTTAGAGCCATTTGTTACACTTATAGGTTCACTTAAGGCAAAGCAGGAATTTATGAGCATAAAAGAACTTGCCGAAACTGTTGTAAGTGATACAAGATATATAGAATGTCTTGCAGAGAGCGAAACAGCAGAAGAAATAGAAGCAAGACAGGAAAATATAGATGAATTGATTAACAAAATAGTAAGCTATGAGGAGAGTTGCCGACAGAAGGAAGAAACTCCTACATTAAGCGGTTTCCTTGAAGAAGTTGCACTCATAGCAGATATTGATAATCTTAATGAGTCAGATAAGCAGGTAATGCTTATGACATTACATAGTGCCAAAGGTCTTGAATTCCCTATTGTGTATATGACAGGAATGGAAGATGGCCTTTTTCCAAGTTATATGACAATAGTGTCAGATGACCCTGCAGAGATAGAGGAAGAAAGACGACTTTGCTATGTAGGAATAACAAGAGCAGAGAAGATACTTAATTTAAGCAGTGCGAAGATGCGTATGGTACGCGGTGAAACACAGATGAATAAAGTATCACGCTTTATTAAAGAAATTCCCGAAGAATATATGCACATAGAAAATAATAGTTCAGGATATAATAAAGGTAAGATTGCATATGGAGGAAAAGATGACTCAGAGGAAACACGTTCGTATAATATCAGAGCCAATGCCAAAGCCGCTCTTAACAGATACGGTTCAGGCAATGTGAATTATAAAGAACCAAAACGTGTATCAATCGGCGGCTCAACCTCAGCAGGTTACAGGTCTTCTGTGAGAAAGGCGAATACTAAGGTTGGTTTTGGTAAAGAATTTCCTATGGATATATTTGATTTGAAGAAGTCATTAAAGGCTGATGGAGCTGGAGGCAGTGGAACTGTCGGTAGATTGACAGCTGGTGGAAAATCTGTATCAGGCGGAAGTTATGCAGGTACTTCATATGGCACAGCGGGTTTGACTGCCTCTGTTGGCAGTGCTGGTGGAACATCTGGACTTGGATATGGTGTTGGCGATACCGTGGTTCATGCCAAGTTTGGAAAAGGAAAAGTAATTTCAATTGATAATGGCACAAGAGATTATATGGTAACTGTAACATTTGATGAGTATGGTTTAAAGAAAATGCTTGCAGGCTTTGCTAAGCTTAAAAAAGCCTAAATATGGTGACAAATAAAATATGTTGTGATACAATATATTTACTTTAAAAGTGTTTTGAAAGGAGCGGTTGTTATGAATAAGGATAAGATTGAAGAGCTTATTGCGGCAAGCAAGCTCAATGAACTTCTTCACAAGAAAGATGTAGAAGAGAGCAAGAAGAAAAGTAATGTAATTATCATAGTATTAGCAGTTATTGGAGCGGTTGCAGCATTAGCAGCTATCGTATATGCAATCTATAGATACTTCACACCAGATTATCTTGATGATTTTGATGATGATTTTGATGATGACGACTTTGATGAAGACTTTGAAGATGATGATGAATTCGAGAACTAATTATTCTGCCAATTAAAGAATGATTAAGACAAAGACCACTGGCTGGCTTACAGCCAGTGGTTTTTTAGATGTTCGGTGATGTGGGAGGACAGGGTTAGTTTCCTGATTGATTATATAGAAGGATTGGAGATAAAAGATGAAAAAAGGCGGCATATATACAGGTTATGTAGAAAGCGTGGATTTTCCTAATAAGGGAAATGTAATAGTTAAGACAGAGGAAGACGGACAGACTATAGAGGAAAAGGCTGTTGTAAAGAATTCAATACCGGGACAGACAGTTAAATTTATGGTAAACAAGAAGAAGCACGGCAAATGTGAAGGAAGGCTTCTTGAAGTTGTCTGTCAGGCAGATACAGAAACTAACGAAAGATGTGAGCATTTTGGTAAATGTGGTGGCTGCGTATATCAGACTGTAAGGTACGAAGAACAGTTAAAGATGAAAGAAAATGCAGTGAAGAAGCTTCTTGCTCCTGTTATTAATACAGAATATGAGTGGGAGGGAATAATTGGAAGCCCTGTATCAAGTGAATACCGTAACAAAATGGAATTCTCATTTGGCGATGAGGTAAAAGATGGTCCGATAGCCCTCGGTTTACATAAGAGAAACAGTATGTATGATATAGTAACAGTAACAGGCTGTAAGATTGTGGATAATGATTACAGAAAAATACTCAAGTGTGTATATGATTATGCACTAGAGAAAAATCTCACTTATTACCATAAAATGAAGCACGAAGGGTATCTTAGACATTTGCTTGTAAGAAAAGCTGTAAAGACAGGACAAATCCTTGTGGATATTGTGACAACTACAATTAATGATATCCCTATGGACGAACTTGCAGACAGATTAAAAGCACTGTCACTTGACGGAGAGATAACCGGCTTCCTGCACACCTACAATGACAGTGTTGCCGATGCGGTAATCAACCAAAAGACAGAGATAGTATTCGGAAGGGATTATATTGAAGAAGAACTTCTTGGACTTAAATTCAAGATTACAACATTTTCATTCTTCCAGACTAACTCACTTGGTGCAGAAGTCCTGTACTCAAAGGCAAGAGATTATGTCGGAACAACCAAAGACAAGGTAATCTTTGACCTGTACAGCGGAACAGGAACAATAGCGCAGATGTTAGCCCCAGTTGCAAAGAAAGTCATCGGCGTTGAGATAATACCAGAAGCCGTAGAAGCTGCCAAGATTAATGCCGGCATAAATGGTCTTGATAACTGCGAATTCATCGCAGATGATGTGCTTAACGCTCTCGATAACATAAAGGACAAGCCAGACTTTATCGTCCTCGACCCACCAAGAGATGGTATCAATCCAAAGGCACTTAAGAAGATAATTGACTATGGCGTGGAGTCAATGGTGTATATTTCCTGCAAGCCTACAAGTCTTGCAAGAGATCTGGTTATGTTGCAGGAGAGCGGGTATGAGGTTAAGAAGGGGTGCTGCGTGGATATGTTTCCGAATACGGGGCATGTTGAGACGGTAGTTCTGATGCAGTATTGTGGAAAATAAGAAAAATAGGCATGTTAGACCACAAGATGTTGTGGTTTGAGGGCAAAAATTGGAGCAAAAAATGACCAGTTTT